>Ga0302280_1000570_pt1 | contig 32774 bp, 13 predicted proteins | sample III_Fen_E1_1_FD_198771 | JGI IMG/M metagenome (GOLD analysis project Ga0302280, IMG submission 198771) | Peat permafrost microbial communities from Stordalen Mire near Abisko, Sweden - III_Fen_E1_1 | ecosystem: Environmental > Terrestrial > Soil > Wetlands > Permafrost | place: Sweden: Abisko... | reverse complement strand
TGCTGTTTTTCTTGTATTTTTTTATAGAAAATCCACGACTACTTACTGACCTTTAGGCTTATATATGTAACTTATGCCGGGATATCGAACTTAATTAGTTTTACCTTCAAAAGCATTACGATATTCCGATGATTCCGATCTTTGGTCTTCAGAATTATTGCGAATAGACTTTTTTTGATGTTATATCTTCTTGATGAAAAGATGTTCACTGCTCTTAATATTGTTATCAAAATCTGGTTCTTGAATTTTTTTTGAGTATGCTTCTTCCTCCATAAATTAGTTCCTTTTTGATTTTTCAGAAAGGGAAGGTTAGTTTTCTGGTGTGTTATAATGGATAATGGAAGAATTGACTGAAAAAGCTGCAATGCTCTTGGAGTCATCATCAAAATACTCTATCTTTTGTAAATTTTAGTTGGGATCTCTTTGGCTCTTTTTATTCTTATGCTTCTTAGAAACATTTGATAGTTCATCTGATTTTTTCTTTTCATCAACTGTTTGATACAATCTTATTATTATTTGCTCGAGTGATCTTGCTGGAAGCTTTTTACGTAGAGTGAGAATGGCCTTGCAAAGGTCTTATTCACTTGGACCAGCTTTTTTGCCTCGTTTTGACTTCGAAGACCTGTTGTCATTAGAATCAGCATTTGATTGATTGTCCTTCTCGCCAGCATTGTATTCGCAATTCCAGTTTGCTTATGATTCACGAGAATAAAGATCATCCATACCAGCTCTCCCTGTTTTGTTAGGACCATTATTTTCTACTTTAATTTTATCTGGTTGAAATGTTTGGCTGTAGTCTAAAAGCTAGTCTTAAACTTTGACTTATAATTCACGCGGCTAGACTCTCAATGATGGGTGATCCATTTTCCACCTTATGACTTATCAGTAAGTTTAACGATACCTATATATAAGATAAACATTTTTATAAATAGTAGGATATTAGATAATTATCAACCAAACTGTTATTTTTATGTGTTGATAAAATTAGTCTAGGCTCAATAAGTATATCATCCATTTGGTTCATTCATTATGGGGATATTTTCACAACATTATAGATGTTCATAGAAGATCTATCTTTAAGAATTAAAAATATACTTGCAATGATGCCCATAATTTTATTTTATCTTTTGCTTCTTGGATCTAGGTAACAAACCTGTCCCATAAAATATAGTTTCTGATATTTTCGTCCAGATCAACAAAGCTGCAAATTGACGATAAGCTTTTGGGAATAATTCGAACAAATTGTTCAACAGCACACATCTTCCAACAAGAATAATATCAATTATACATATCTTTTATTCCCTAATTGAGTTCGTTATTATCATCAATTATGTAAATGATTAATGAGAACATGGTGATTTGTTAATGAAAGTCAGATAGCAGATGAAGGTGATTTTATACTCAAATATGTCTTCATATTATATATAGCGGTTCGGAGAATTCCCTCTCTTTATATTCTTATAAACAATATTCCTTTTTTCCAAATCGAACATGCAACAGCACGACGCATGGCTCAGCAATCGCGGCTATCTCAAACATATGGAAGTTCTTAAGAAAATACAAACGCGCAGGACAAATAATAACCTTAGTAAAGCCTCTATTCATCACTCTTTCGAGCAATAGAGAAGAATTCCTCTCGAACGCAAAACTCATGAAGGCAATCATCCTTAGTTTACTCGTTCTAAAGACTGCATAAATATTCGTTAGCAACAAATTCTTTGGGATAATTACTATTTAGGGAAGCGGATTATCGAAACGCCTCCTGTTATATCTAAACGCAGGTTGGACGAAGACTACCGTAAACACCGAAGACTTGTATAATGTATGACTGCCTCTAACAGTCGTAAATTCGTCACAACTGACTTCCGAGTCAAGAGTAATTAGTTTTTTACTTAGAATTGCTGGAGTATAAATAAAATGTGGAAAAAATGAGCTAAGATAGGGCAATTAGTACAGCTAAATATCGTTACTATATCAAAATACAAATAAAAAGTAACCCTTTAATTATACAGACCTTGGATTCTACAGGCAGAAACCAGTACTGGATCAACTTGATCTTGTGTTTAGTCATAGCAGTAAAGATGGCAAAATTTTTAAGCAAACTTCTGAAAGCTTTCCCGCAGGTGAACTTCTCGATCGCCATTTTTACTTCTCAATCAGCAAGAAGATAGTGCAAAGGCAATAACCTTTAAGTATTGAGCTGCGCAATTTAAAAGGGCTTACAGAATTATCAGTGGCATACTTTTCTTTTCCATCAATAGCACAACTAAGTAGCTACAAAGCACAGATGTTTCACTGTGGAAAGCCCATTGGCTAGGTCGAAATTGATACGAGTTGTGGCATGAAACAGGATATGAATAAATTGCAATAGATTGAACAGTTGACTGAATGACCCATGATATTTCGCGTATATTTTTGTATATAAGGATTTCCTCATAGAAGTACTTGAATATGATTATTAATGCTTAGTTATTTGAATGGACTCTTCTCTTTAGTTGAAAAATCTGGACGAGGAAGAAACCACAGATATAGCCGTGATTCGAAGTAAATATGGAAGGCTGATTCCACTACTACCTGATGAAAAAGGTAATCCTCGCTTTATGCTGGGCCCTCATTGTACATATCTCACAAATAGATCCCATCTTTCTTACAGCTTTCTTTTTCTCAATTTTTCTCCTCTGCTGGATGATCTACTTTTACTTTAACAAATATTCTCTTATCTGGAAACTGATTGTCATTGGATCGAGTTTATCCTTTCTATTAGGCTACCTTTGGATGGGCTTTTCCTTGCCGGGAGTTGAGCTATCCTCTCGAAAGACTACTGCAAATGAACGTGAATCTCAACGATATTGCAATGTTTGCGATTTGGTACAAGACCAAAGGACTGAGCACTGCTAAATCTGCGAGGTGTGTATCGGTGGATATGATCATCACTGTCCGTGGGTGGGAAAATGCGTGGGCCGTGGTAACATTTCAGCTTTTTACTATTTCCTTGTTGCGACATTTGGTAATTTAGTAGTGGTATTTGTCGCAACTACATCTTTGAATATGGAAAACCACTTAAAAACTGTTCAATGATGATTTGATCGGAATATATATGAATGATTCAATCACTAAATGATTAGCTGATTTATTATAAGGTGAAAGAGTAAACTGCTATAAATGGAGGGCTATTTTATATTTCATAGTAATAAACCATATTTGCATGAACGAAGACAAACCATCCATTTTGATACATCTACAAGAACACAAAGATCGCATTAAGTTAGGGTCAGTTGTCATTGCTAGAGAAGACTACCCTTCTGCAGCGTTCTTAATCGGCTATTTCGTGGGGAGAGCCAATTTAAATATTGAGGATATGTTCGAGTTTGTTTAAAATGTAGATTCCATATAAAAGATGCACTTAATTTCACAGGACTAAATCAAAGAATTGCTACACTTGGTGTAAAAATACCCGAAGGATATTCGGAAAATAATAGCCATGCTTTAATCTATAAAAAATAGAGGGTCAGGTGATATAGCGAAATGGATTAGGCTTTATCCTAAAAACGATTATATGCTTTAAGACAATAAAGGAGGACAATTACAACAGGCAGATATTGTTTGTGATGGCACTTTGTAACTTTAAAACTCCTATGTAATCTTGACAGCATCATAGACTGAGGAACTGAATGAGGCTAGCTCAGAAAAGAGACGAAGGATGTAAGAGGAAGACATCGCACTGGCAAAAAGAATGCAAGAATAATTCAACAGATAGTAAAAAAATCCAGTTCAACCGGATGATGATGCTCCTTGCGAAATATGCTATGGTGGTCTGTATGACGAATAATTTTAAGCTCTGGATAAATGTGGTCATCCCTTTCACAAAAACTGCCTGGTTTAAACCTTCAAAACTAACATCAGCAATAATAATTTCCCCATACATTGCCCTAAGGACGAATGCAAGCTGTAAATCAGCGAATCTGATATTAAAAGCATTCTGGGAAAAGAGCTGTATCAGAAGTATCAAGACCATACCCTGAAAGCATACGCCGATTTGAATGGAGACTCAATGTATTAATAGAGTTATTCAGCTCTTGGTGTCCCACTCCTTCTTGCGGCTACATGTTCTTTTTTGAAAAAGCAGATGGGTAACGATTTTAGTGCCTGGAATGTAAAAAGTAGTATTGTCTCAATTGTCGAGTAGAATGGCACAAAGATATGACGTGCAAGGAATATACAATTTCAGCCACCACCAGTGAAGACGATAAGAAATTTATTGCTTTTGTGAAGGGTAAAAAATTCAAGCAGTGTCCCAAGTGCAAATTTTGGGTTGAAAAGAACTAAGGCTGTGACCATATGACATGCAAGTGTAAGTTTTAGTTTTGTTACAAGTGTGGTGGAATCTACATGAAATGCGAATGTGTTGAATAGATGAAACGTCAAGCATAAATACATCGAGCAAGGTATGAATAGGCTAGAAAGCGAAAGCTCTAAAGAAAGAAAAAAATATAAGCCTCTGTGAAGGAAAAACTACCGACTCGATCCACCAGAAAAAGGAAATGATATATTTTTATTCAATAAATGCAAGTGCAACTCCCCTCAGCTTATTTTTATATATTTTAAGTTGGCAAATTAGTGCAGTTTGTTTATAATAATTTGAATGTCAGAGGCCAAAACGAATAAATCTCCTAAGCCCTTTCTGAAAAGAGGAACTCGCCAGTTTTTATCAAATGCGACTGTTAGATCTCTAAATCAAGTAGCGAAAATCGTTGAATTTGGAGAATCCAATGAATAAGATGCTCCATGTACTAAATCGTCTTTCAACTCGAAACAGCAAGAAGAAGAGCTAAAAATATAAATAAAACCTAAATTAAAATTAAAACAAGCCAAACAGCCATAAATCAGAACCCCAAAGGCAAATGCTCCTCCTAAGTCTAAATCACCTAATGTACCTCGTGAAGAGATAAACAGAAATCAGAATTCTAAAAAAAAAACAGCGCAGCTAGAAGATTATTTGGTTGGACCTCCTCCAGTTGCAAAAAAAGATCTTACTCGAAGCAGTTTCAGCAAATAAAAAAATACCTCTAAGGATAAAGGCGCTGTTCAACCAATAGTCACGATGGCCAATCTGCTTAAACGGCAAGATGAATATTAAAATGATGAGAGTGAATCCAGCGAGGATGAGGCTCTAATTGTTAACAAAAATATGGCACCTAAAGCAAGCAATACAACTATAAATACAAATAAGAATTTTCAAATCCAGCCTAAACAAATAGAACAGCCTGTAGATATTCATTTTGATTCTGATTCGGATGAAGAATAGAAACATACTGAAATAAAGAAGAGAATGATTCAAAAATCTACTCAAATTGAAGCACAAACAGTGAATAAAAATCAATGGTAGCAGGATGAGAATGACAAAAACACTGTTGATGATCAATCAAGAGGTCCTTCCAAATTGTTACAGAAATATTATAAAAAATAAGTTCTAACTGATAACGTAACTAAAGTCAATACCAATGCCAATAAACAAATTACAATTGCCGACATCCCCCTTGAGGTCAAAGCATAGTTAGAGGCTGCATTCATTGCTGGTAAGGCTGCTGAAATGCAGAAGAAATTTGCTGAACTCTAATCCCTTATTTCAAAAAGAAAAAAATAGCAAGAAAAGTTCGAATAAGAAAATAAGAGACTTGCAAAATAGCGAGAGCAATTTGTGAAGGAAATGGAATAGAAAGAAAAAGAGTTTGAAGAAAAGATAAAAAATTAAAACAGTAAGCTGACTCGATAAAAGAGGTATATGAAAGATCAACAGACCACTGGCAAAGCCGACTGGAAAATTAAAAATGAACTCGAGGAGTTAAAGACAAAGCTTGAACAGTCTTAAAACTAGAAGAAAAAGATAAAAACAGAACTCACACGAGAGAATGATCGCCTCCGCAAGAAGTTATAAGAGGAAATGATTTAAAAGGAGAGTTTGAAAGGACAGATCCGCTGCATTTAAATGTAGAAAATCCAAGGTAAATTGAAAGAGCAGTCAAAACAAAATGACCAATTCCTTCCAAAGATAAGCTATTATGCTGATGCGCCCAAGAAGTCCTACATTCTCAATTTTTGCGATGATAACTTCACAATAATTAGCTTAGATGCCGCCTGCTATAATTTTTAGAATCTGGAATACTACAAATATTACCTCACGATAAAAGATTAGGAGTGCGAGTTGGTCAACGAAGAGAAAGACACCAGTGGTTCTAAAGTAAAGTATTGATAATTTAAGATTATTCGCAGATACAAAAACGGTAAACAGGAGTAGGAATATGTAAGCAAAGTGTTAAAGTAGACTTTCCCACCTCCCTTTAAATTTACTATAGTTCATCATCTGAACGGTGACGTCAAAATAACACTGCCTGAAGGTATTCATGTATACTATGACTCTAAAAGAAACATTACTGAATTTAGAGTCCATGCCTCTAAAATAATACATAATTTTCATAATGATAAGCAAATCGAAATGAAATTCACATCTCGTCGCCAAGGTGTTATCCATGAGACCATGAAAGACGATCTTTTGATTCGGCGTATCAACTAAGATGAGGAAAGGTTCAAAAAGAATGAGAAAGGACAAATTATTAAAATATGATGACATTTGATTTCTTGAAAGTATTCATTGTTAAAATTAACTATAATGTTATATTAAATAATTGCTATAACTAAAAATATTAAAAATCAATGCTCACTTCTTGTTATGAGGGGCATATACCAACCTGCAAAGCTATTCGGAGGTTTATAAGTCCTTGAATTTCTCAATAAAAGGATGTCTTTTGATTGTATCAGTATCAGGCCTTTTAGCTGGATTTTTGCGAAGAATGAAAGTAATAAAACTTCTCAATTCAGGAGACCCTGTTTCCATTACAAAATCATCAGTTATAATTTTGGATAAATCACTTTGAGATTTTATTTTAAAGGGGTTTTCCGAAGTGAAAAGCTCGTGTGTAAGTGCTCCGATGGCCCAAGTATCAATTTTTTTGTTATAATTTTTTCCGACTAACACTTATGGTGATAAATAAATGGGAGTTCCACAAAGTGTGGATCTAAATTCTTTAGGACAGTAGACCGACCATCCAAAATCACAAATTTTAGCCATTCCATGCGAGAGTACTATGTTTTATAGTTTGATATCCCTATGGATGATGTTATGTTTATGCATATGATCAACTCCTTAGACGATCTATCTTGCCATAATGGAGGTAGTTTCTTCGGTAAAGGTATGTTTCTTCATTAAAAAGTCATAAAGATGTCCATCACAAGCAAGTTATAACAGCAAGTAAATATTTTTCTAATCACTGAAGAAATCATAGAGTTGAATGAGATTAGGGTGATTGAGGAAGCTTTGAATTTTAATTTAGCTTAAAAGTTGATTCATTGACTTTTAATTTTATTTGCCTGTATTACTTAACAGTTCAAATTTATTTATTACTTTTAGGGCAGCTATAAAACCTGTTTTCATGTGCTTCACGAGGTAAACTTATCCAAATTTGCCCTTTCCTAGGAGTCGAATCTTATGAAAATCCTGTATTTTTGACAAAGAACAGATGGCTTTTGGGCTATGACACATAGTGGAGTTAGTTTATCTCAGCTTGGGTATTTAACTGCTGGTTTAATTGAGAAAAATAAACTTCTTTTCAATTTTTTTGCTTTCCTTCTTTGCATTCCAGTCCTTTCCACTACTATACATCAGCTGTCCTGAATACGTTATTGCATTTTTTTTCTCCACCTTTTGGAATGGATGATGAACCAAGCTCATTTTTGGCTTTGTCTAACTTTTTCTGCCTGTTTCTTTGGCTTTATCTGGTAAGATGTGTTTGTCTCTGAACTCTTTGGGAATATATTTATGAGTGCGATCTGTGGCAGCATATTTCTGAGCAACAATAAAGTCACTTTCATCCTTCTGGCATCTAAGTTTATGCCCCGATTTACCTAGTTTTAAATCAATTTGATAAGTAAAGTTCATTGATATTCTTTTAACAAACTAATAATAGATTATTGAATGATTACGGTTTCGGATTTTCTCCAAAAAGATGGAAACTGAGACCTTTTAGATAAATATAATGTAATGTTAAAAAATGTCTAAAAATCCTCTTATTGGATGATCAAAAACCTCAAATACGGGATAAGAAGAAACTAGTAATAAAATTAAACAAAGACATGGAATAATGCCTTCACTTTAGATTGCTCTATCCTTTACTGTGATCGAGTTGGATAATCTTTTTAACTTGAAGAAAATTGTCATCTTCCAGTATTTTCAGGTATTGAGGTTTTTTCTAGAATAAAAACTTCATTAATTTAATTTTCGATGATTTAAATGATCAGAAGGGTCACTGTCTTTCATTGATCTGTAATGTGTTCAACATTTATGATTAGTATTTGCGATAAACATATGATAAAAATTCTTCCTTTTATAATGCAATTTTATTTATGATCTTAAGTGCTTTCAAGCAATGAAACTCGAGCAATCAAATCCAAACTCACCAACTATTCTTGATGTTGAATATTATTACATTTTCAAATTAGACCAATTTAAGTCATGAAATGACAAACTTAAACTATTGAACAAATTAATTAATGATGATTCACTACTATTCATGCCTTTGGAGTCTAAAGTTATCTCTGAATTAATAATTCTAATAATAAACCGAATGAGACGTGAAAGGTAGATCCCCATCTGTTACCAAATAACTGTCACCAATATCATAACAATTGGCATTAAAGTTATGTCAGTACCTGTCTCAAAACTAAGGATTTTTTTATCTCCTTCCAAACATAAAACAACGGCAGAAGATGGAATTCCCCATTAGTGCGTAATAAAATCAGCAAGGATAGCAAAGACTATCCGTGGACAATTACTGTTGATAGTCCGCACATTGTCATTAATTTTCACTTTGTCTAACAAGGAAAAGAAGTTGATCACATAATTGGCAGTGCTCCTCTACTTCTTATGAAGAAATAGGGTGAGTAATAATTTTTAATCTTTGGGTGCAGTGAACAAAACAAGGGTCGTAAAGTAGCTGAGGTGATGTTCGAGTATAATCAGAGTTCAATTGTCAATGTATGTCCTATTTTAAGTAGTCCATTGGTTCTCAGGCAATAAATCAAAAGAATAACCAACAGTCAATGAATTCTAGTGATACTAATAAAAGAGTAAGCTTGGAATATACACTCTAAATGGAAAACAATAGTCAAGCTGAACAGAATATGCAAACCTAGAAAAACAACAATATTGGACTTGGCAGCATTCCTGAATAATCATAAAATACTGTATTTCGAGAATCAGTTTTTAAAAATTAAAAAAATGATTAGATAAATGGGAAAAATGGGAAAAATGTTGAAGACAAGCAGAATGAGAAAAAGGCTCAAGCAATTGTTTCTAATATGTAAAAATAAAAGATGGAATCGGCTAATAGAAGTCGAGTAGCCAGCATAGATAGCCTGGATTTAAATTTCTTAAAAGATATTTAAGACACAACGGATCGATGGTATCGCCTCAATTTCGGTAAATAAAAGCCTCTCAGTAATGAGCCTTATGACTTTGATAATCACTAAAATTCCAGGGTTTAAGTCGTTCATTATGAGAAGTAATATGAGTATTTAAATGATATCACTTTTAGCGATCCTCACATTGAATTAAAAAATATAATAATAAACTCCAATAAAAAGCCAAAGGCCATTTAAGTTTACAGTATGGGCAAAGACCCTCAAGACGAGAGATAGTTAATAGCCGGCGTCTAATCATCTGAAGGATATAAGAAAGAGTGGAGTAACGTATTACGCTTGCCAAAAGAACAAACTACTTATGGTCTTGATGTTATCACAAGCGATAAAGAACGACTGCAAGGATTAATTATCAGAGATTCTAACTACCTCAAAAATACCATGGAACTATTCGATAAATTAGGAAAGAATGTAGGTAATGTCACTTTCAATCTGAAGGAAGTTAAAAAAGTCGAGATTCAAACTATGGAGATCATGGAAGAACTCCCCAATTGTGAATAAGCATAGCAAGATTAGGAGTTAAGTCAATCCAAGAGTAGAATAGAGGAGAAAAGCTTTCTAAATAATACATAAAATAATAAGTCTCAAAATAAGGTGAACAATAATAACATTAAATCTCAGTTTGTAACTGCTTTCATCCAAGATAGTGACAGTTCTAATGGAAAACCAAGGTTACTGAACAATGTTTATCTAAATCGAAAGTTACATTCAGAGGATGAATTCTTGAGCAAAAATGATGATAGCTAAAATAATCATGCCTAATAAATATTTACGAAACCAAGATAACAAAGGTAGATGAACAATAAACTATATTTAAATCGCTAAGAAAAATATACCAAAAAAAGCAATGCAAGAAAAAATAAATACGAATCGATAAAACCGTTTGGTATTAAAGGATAATTATAACACAAACTGAGAAATGAGCCTGTTTCCAAGTCAATGAATGTAATATAAGAAAATAGAGAATTAAGGCAAGATAATAATATTATAAAATTAAAAGATTAAGGATAATATAAGCTGAAACCATCGGATATGTCTGAATAAATCAGCAATCACAATAACTCTCTAAATTCTTCCAATTAATTTCTTAAAAATATAAAATATTAACTCAAAAAGATACCATCTCCAGCCAAATCCGCTGTGAACAAAAAATAGTAAATATAGTTATAAAAAATAAATCAGCCTTAACATTTAATGATACAAAAATACCAAAACTAAATCTCATAAGTCAATGTTTTAGATCTTCCTTCTAATTAAAAACATAATCTAAAGATTGAAATTTAATAAAAAAATAATTCTATGAAGCCCCAGTCTCATCTTGAAGAACCAAATCATTTTTTAAACAAATAACATTCATAGAATCACTCTTAACAAGATGAAAAACATAAATCATTTTCAAAAATTTAAGAAGATTGCTTGGAGAATGATTTGGAACCATCCCTTTCACTCAAAAATAAAATCCATTAGATTCAGCGAATAAGTCATGATTTAAGCAAAATGGCAAAGGTGATTTCCTCAAAGCCAAAAAACATGAAATATAAGACTATTGTATATAATTAAGACAAAAACTTAAATTAATATGAAGATAACATTCGTCACAATAGCCTTTCCAATTAATCGAGCTAATAATAAATCTCAGCACCTAAAAAAACTTACAGACAGCCCATTAATGCTCCTATCTTCTCTGCGGGTCAAGTATCAATTAATGATCCTAACATTAATAAAAATATGATAAACATGCAGAAAGAACAAGATTTAATAAAAAATAAAGCCCTATCCAAATAGATAAAATTATTGAATTATGATAAACATCAATAAAATATTTTTAATGAATCAAAAAATCATCATGTTGATGCGGAATAAGAAATTCCTATTAGAAAACCCTCTCATAACGGATCTTTCATCCACTCATCTTCTACAAAATAACAGAAGTCTTTGATTATACCTGCTCAAGTAGTACACGTCGAACCATAAATCAAAGATCAATAAATATCAAATTAACAGCCTACCACTAGAATGCTATCAAAATAAAAAGAGAAATCATAGTTAGGCATTAACACCGAAAGAATGGTCATTGTTAACAATATCATGCAATCTTCTTACATCCCTGTTCATTCGAACGAATAGAGACTATAAAAAAATTTAAAATCGTAAAAACCAGAAATAATTAAATAAAGTCCAGAAAAGGATGATTGGGCGAGGTCAAGTTTGAAAGAGTAACTTGGATCTTTCTTTGACAGCATAATGCCCTAAAAATAACGAGAACCCAAAACCAAATTTTTAACAGAACCCATTCAACCAGCAACTCAAAGGATAAAGAGTATTAATTTTCTTATAGCAACCATTAGTATCAACTACTATGACACTATTTTCGGTGGAAAATGTGTCAAAATATACGTACCGAATAAGTTTCTATACTTAACTGATATAAGAACTAAATTGTTAGCTTGGAATTGTAAAGGTTTTGCCTTCAATCATATCCTGTAGTCGTAGAATGTTTATATCTAGCTGTGTAATGATTCTCAAAACAACTAACAAATTTTAGGCACAGCAATCATCAGTAGCATACAATTCAAAAATAAAAAAAATCAGACAGTCATTCGGTCGTTTTTGACACATTAAAATAGAATAATTGGAGAGGTTGTCTTAAGCTATCAGAGTTTAAGGAAAAACATGATTCAAATCAAAGAACTTCCTTAAAAGAGACACACTACGAGTCACGATAATAAAACTCTTGAACATCCATAAAGGTCTCAGTAAACCTATAAGCATGCAAGTTCTTTAAAAAAGAAAAGATATTCTAATTAAAAAAATGTCAAAGATCCAGTGGTATAATTTTTGAAAATAAACCGAAAATAGAAGATTAGCAGATATATGACGAATTAATACTCACGTGCGAATATAGAGTCAAGAATCAACCCCATTCGGGTGAAGAAATATACGGCAGGGAAAAATATCGTCATTGGAAAGGATATTAGATTTCCTTTCAGCTTGGAAGAAGAACATTTTCAGGCTGTTCCTGGACCAGGCACCTATTAGACCAGATCGTAGTTTAAACGCTATCGAGACGAGAAATAAACTCGCTAAAAATGATTTTTTACATATAGTGTTGCAAGCTAGTATTACTGAGGAGTATTTTTAAAAAGTAGTAATATGAGTTGAAGATTTGGCGTTGTGATGGTGTGAGCTACAAATTTGGCTTATTAGCATTAAACTAAAGATTCAGTAAATAATATCGAAATTTTCTATGCTTTTTATATTATATTCTAATTTTTGATGTAGGCTATCATAAAAATTGCATTATAGGACTGATGGGTGGAAATTCAAGTAGTGTCCAAACCGAAAAACAGATGCCGCGACGGTAGCATAAAGACAGGATTCGTCATGTGAATCCTAAAGAAACCAAGAAATAAGTTCAAGAAAAAGAAAAACTAATCGTTGGAGGTAACCCTGAAAGAGATGTACCCAATTAGTAATTTAGATTGGTAATTATAATGCTGGTAATAAATTTCAAAAAGAAGTCTCAACTCAGCCCATAAGCAAAGAAGGGTAGATTCAGAAAGAAGCCACCAACATAAAGAAAAAGTAAGAAACAATAATGAGTTAAAAGAATGGTCAAGAGATTAGAACAAAGGAAGTAAGCAAATCAGAAGAATAACAAGACAAAAAGAAATCAATTTCACCATTAACCCAAGATCAATAAATGAGTGCAAGTAGCCTGTTAGGCGAAAAGATTATAGTCACCTCTAAAAATGATTAGCCTTAAAATGAGAAATATTAGAAAGAATAAAATCTAAAAAGAACTTAAGACTTATAAAAGCAAGGCCAAGGCATTGGACAACTGAAAAATGAGGAAAATCTAATCACTGAACAAAATTCAACAGAGCCCATAATCTTTGGTGAAGGAATATTCTAAATATATCAAGGAGAAAAGCCTGATAATATTAAATTTTAACCAGCTAAAATAGACTTTTTGGGATCATAACTCCCTTTAAGAAAGCATCATCATTCAAAAGGAGAAAGATATCAAAGAGATATTCAGATACGGAAATTTTCCCTGCAAGAATAGGAACTACCTCAAGGTGACTTCAAAAAAAAGAAAAACACTTCGATTTCTATACACTCACTAGAGGAGGATATTATCACAAAGAAGCCTAATATTTAAACTTAAATGACTATTGCTGACATCAACAAACTCAAACACTTTGATATCCCAGAATTCATCCCAAAAGATCAAGAATCATTAGTGGCCTGTAAATAATGCGGTAGAAAATTTAGAAATACTATTGTTTAGAAACACGAATTAATATGCAAACTCAGCCATAAACACAAAATATACAAATCTTGGTAGCACCGCCAGATTAGCGTGGAAGAAGAGAAGCTTTTTAAAAAATATTAAAATAAGGAAAAACAGGAGATGCAACCTCAGAAAAAGAAAATATTCAAATGGGTGGAGGACTCTTGGGCACTCAGAAATCTCATTAAAAACAGACCACACTTCAAATACTAAACACTGTATGAAATTAAGGAAAACTAAAGTGCCTAGAAACAGATGAATGATGCAAATTGCTAATATTGCGGTAAACTGATAAAAAATGTGGATTCCTAGATTCACCCCTTTTTTTGTTGCTGTATGAAAAAAGAAGTTTAAAAAACGATCTAACAACTCAAAAAAGAAAACACCTTTGATGTCCCTGAATATGATCTAAATCAAGAACTTGTCGCTTGTGGATTATGCGGCAGAAAGTTTAATGTGAATAGACTGCAGAAGCATGAGTCAGTTTGCGAGGATGTTTTTTAATAAAAGAGGAATATATTTGAATCCAAAAATCAGCGTATGAATTACGAAGAGCAGGTGAGATTTTCTTAAAGAAATGAGCACGAAATAAAAGATATAAAAAAGCCAATGACTACCTGGAGAAAGAAATCTGAATCACTACGATCTGCAATAAAAAGCAATATGGATGCGAACTACAAAACTCTTTATGAAGTTTTAGACGCCTAGAGTGAAAAATACCCTGTTATGGATTGCAAAGAGTGCGGAAAGGAAATCAGCAAGAAAGCAATTGACACTCACTTCTCCTTCTGCAAGTCAAGAGCAAATAAGAAAGTTTATGAACAAGAGGAAAATGTATTCCATCAATGATTTTGCCGCTTTTACCAGTCTACATTGCTCATGAAATATATAAAAATTAAATTGAAATTTTCATTGCTAAAGACGATACATTTGTTCACTCATTTTTAAACTCCTTTGTCCATTTAGGGTATCTTATACTTGATAATCAAGTCTTATGATTGATCATGATAGATAAATTATATGATGATGACAATTATATGGATTATTGCTGATAAGTATGTATTTTATAAAATAATCGATATTTCAAGGTAATCAAGAAATCAGTTAGGGTTATTGAACTATTTTTCTTTTGTGCAGGAAAAAGATAAGATCTTGCTTAACAAGTTAGTGAATGGGAATTTCTTTCTTTTTAGTTTATTGCTCTTGTTTGTTTTCTGTTTTCTTTTAGGCAAGATGCTACAAATAAGGGTCGACTCTATGAGAAATGAATAAATCTTTAATTTAGGTGATGACCTCTTCTAAGAGTTCGATTTGTTCCAGATTTAACTTTTCATAGCTCATTAATCTTTTGTAGAGAGAGCTGTAAAGCCTATCGTCTTTCTTCATAAAAAAATGTTTACTTCGTGGTTGAGAATCAGCATAAAACGAAATATCTTATAAAGCTATTAAGGTTTGTAAGTGTACTGCTCGTTCTTAAACAGGGGAATAAACACATTATACTTCCAATAGTCATCAAGCCTCTCTTATTTTTCATAAATTTAATAAGTCTTAATGATGGCTAAAGGTTGGAATGATCTAAGTCTACCCTCCATCAAAGTCAAAAATTTACTTTTCATTTCAGGTGAAAAATACTGATCACTGACTTAATAGTATTTTAAGAAAAATTTCTAAAATTCGCTGGGATACAAATCGTAGATCATCTCCTCAATTTGTGCATATATCTTTTTCCAAAATTATGAGTTTTGATTGTTAAGCTTTTTCATAAGGTAGTACATTGACAAATAGTCTTTTTTCTTGATTCGATTAAAATGAGTATTGACATAATTTAAAGCCTTTGAGACCCAGACGTGTTGATTCCAGTCGTGATTTTACTGCCCTGGGATTTCAGAGAGATATTTGAGACCTTCAATCATTTCGTTATACTCTAATAGGTCGATTCGTTCGAAAGCAAGAAGAATCTCGTTTGGTGTTAGTCTATTCCAATGAATTTTTTATGAATTTTAGATGTAAATAGGTTCACTTTTGTTGGGCCTATAAAGATGCCTCACTCTCATCGGAATTGTCAATGGAAAAGTCACCACGTTTTTTGATTCAAGGTTTGGTGGTTTCATAACAAAGATGCGATCGTAACGATCAAGTCTTCGGTTGTTGAGACGAATTCTTTCTTTAAAACTGGCTATTTTGAGGGGAGTTTTATAATTGAAGAAAATAGTAGTATTAAGGGAAGATGCTAACTCAAGGACCTTTTGCAACCTTATCATTTACCTTGATTTAATTATAAAATTAGGATAATATTTAATTTTAAGTCCAAGTGATTAAAATGTAAGTTTACAAGTGTATTCGATCAAAGTTATTGATTCATCTCCTTTGGAAGGATGGCCCACCTCTTCCCCTTGGTGCTCCACGACTAAAGCCTCCTGGACCTCCTCTGAATCCTCCTGGACCGCCTCGACTAAAGCCTCCTCTGTTGAAACCTGCTGGTCCACCTGTTCTTGGTGGTCCTTTTGGTCTTGCGGTTTGAGGTCTTGTGAATCTATCAGTAGATAAAAGATCTTCAGGATTCATATAAAAGACTTGTCCTTCTTTAAAGCTTGCAGGATTTACACCTTCGGCAGGCTTGACGCTAAAATAGAAGGCGTTGAGAGGACCTAAAATTTAATCAACTGATCCAACTTTTGCTTTGTTTTCAAGGTAAATTCCTCGATTGAATTTTGGAAATCTGGACATGTCAGTGCACTTAACTACAAACTGATTTTCAGATTTGTGCAAAAAAACTCCGTAAGGTATGACGTATGAGGGAGGACCTTGGTCAAATCCTCCTCTGTTAGCAAAGCCTCCACGACCTCCCCCTCTGGAACCTCCTCTTCCTCCCCTTTGACCGCCGAATCCTCCTCTGGCTGGGGCTTAATGAAATTCTTTTCCCATTTTTTATCTAAATATTATTCAACATTGACTTGTGATATTGAAAAGTTAATTCTTATCACATAAATATTTACCATCAAATAAATTCAATACCCAAATTTTACAGTCTAATTTCTTTATTTTTCAATCGTATTTGACTTTATGAAAAATTCAGACAAGAATATGAAGACTTAACATAAACCAAATTTTTAATGAGATGAGCCATAAAGTTTAAGGAGTCAATATTAAATTAATTACATTCTAGAACTTTAAAAATTGTATATTAAATCTGATGATATTATAATTTTTATTCGATCTTGCTATTTATGTCCCTGATTTTGAAACCAGTTGAAGCAAATCTCACCCATGACACCTAAGCTATTGAAAGAATGGTATTAGATGTCTTATTATTAGGATCCCTATGCCAAAATATTTCTGGGAGGACAACAATTTCGAACATCTACTTGCAAAGATGGAGGAAAACATCCCTTTTGGAATGATACAATACGCTTTAACCAGTGCAGTGATACTATGCTAAAAATTCAAATATGGGATGACGACATGATATCGGATGATTTTGTGGGGGAAGGAACATTTAATATTCAACAGCTCTACAACTACCCTGCTAATAGAACTGATAATGGTACAATTGTATCTATTCAGAGTGGATAGACCTATATTATAAAGGTAGACCTGCAGGAAGGATACTTGTGTCTTTAGAACTTTTAGGTATGAACAATCAAACTGGCGGAAATATGGGAATGGGAATGAACACAGGCAATAACAATTATGGAAATAATGGAGGGTGGAATCAGCAGCCTATGAATAATGGAGGGTGGAATCAGCAACCTATGAACAGCGGAGGATGGAATCAGCAACCTATGAATAATGGAGGATGGAATCAGCCCCCAATAAATGGAGGCTTTGGAATGCAACCTCCAATGAATGGAGGCTTTGGAATGCAACCTCCAATGAATGGAGGGTTTGGAATGCAGCCTCCAAATAATGGATGGGGTATGCAACCTCCTAATAACGGATGGAACAATGGTTGGTGATAATTTGAACAAATCACATATTATGAATATTTAACAATAAATTGCAAAGGCATTTAATCGAGTGACATTTATAACGATAACCCTCATGTTTAATGATTGCAAAGCAGTGTAAATAAATAAGAATTAATCAAAATATAATAAACAAAATAAATTCTGAACGCAAATGGCAAACAAAACAACTAATAAAGAATTCAGCATAATCAAATTCGAACCAGGAAATATTCTACTCCTGCACAAGTCTACCAAAACTCCATATCAGTACTTTTAAATTCCAGCCGAAATAAATCCTCAATTTGACATTACGCACCAGGCACTCATCCGACCCATTGTTTATAATAATGGTGTGCTCTACCCCAAAGGAGTGTCGACTTTAGAGACAGAACTTTAAAATAGAAAAAAAGCGTACAATGTAGTTCATTATGAAGAGGAAGAAATATACAATACTTTCGCGCCTATCCTAGAATGCATCAGTTTTTTGCATGGGAAAGGTATTGTACATGGATCCATAAGTCCCAGCAACATTGTTATTACTGAAGACGAAAAAATAAAGATCAAAGATTGGTTAATCGACTCCAAATAACATTCATACTATTACAATAAAAATAAAAAGGATATCACAAAAGACGATGATGTGATAGCTCTTGGCCAAATTATGGCTGAAGCAGTCATTCTTCGCAAAGGAGCTTCAATCTATTCATAAAAATAGGCCTTTCAAGTCTTAGAAGGAATCATAGATAAGTACAGTAAAGGTTTAGTATTAGCAATTGCTGTTATTCTCAAGAAAAACAAAGAAAGGTTTCAAAACATAATGCATTATCTCAACAATGAATAAAAATATCTAAGTGATATTGAATTAACCACACTCTATGAGGCAATCAAAAGAGAAAAGGAAAAGAAAAAAGCACCAAAGGTAATAAATTAAAACAATGTTTTAAACACAAACAACCCCAAATCAACAGTTACTTCCTTGCATTAATCACCACTCAAAAAAAGCACACCGAACAATTCTTTGGGAAATACCATAAAACGTCTCAAGGATGACAATTAAAACAAAAAAACAGGGAATGATTAAACAAAGAAAAAACAAATTTAAAAAATCAATAAGATTATTGAGAGAAGCAACGAGTTTGTCAATGAACTCATGGCGCGAAAAAACAATGAACACATCCTGAAAAAAATAGCACCCAAACCAAACGTAGCAAATATTTCTCTCTGCGGTGATACTCACAAAAAGATAGTAAAAGAAAGCCCTCTGATTTGCTCCCCAGCGAAAAAGATACGGACCAATTCTCGCAAAAAATGATAATATATACGTTAAGGCGATTCATTAAGAAAATGGGCAAATATAAGGGTTGGCTAATTTTTTATATCTAGATTAGTGATCAACTACACTATGATATGGTATATCAGTAAATAAATTATATCACAAACTGAGAAAATTGCCAATTGTATCTTTCTTGTCGGTGAGGGGTCCACTTTCTAATAATTTCAAGGATTTAGGCGGGCCTAAAGATTTTCGCGTTTTATAGACCAGCTCATCTTCAATTGACAGCATGGATAGCTATTATTTGCAGTTTTATAACTCAACTCCTAATCTGCAAAATAATTCTGATCTGAATTTTTTTAATAGAAGAAATTTTCTGTATCTTTTATCATATTTCAACTACTCTATCTTCTGTTACAACTGCTCCTTTATAGACTTTAAGGGTATCAATTCAGTTAACAGTTCTTACATGACTTGATCATTTGTCATCTCAGTCATATTACTTGCATTTGAAGATATTAAGTTCCTGAATGAGCTTTTGTAAAGCATCCTTCGTGAAGATTTCATTAAATTTTAGCAGAATTATTTGTTTTCTTTTTCTTATTATTGCAGTATTGAACTTTAGACTTATTTTTCGCTGTCTGCAAAGGTGACCTTTCGACGGATTAGATATATATCATCCTTTCTGAATGTGATTGCAATTACTTTTTAGGGTCGAATGTTTTGTGCAAGAAAATACTTTTATGATCAGCAAGGTGCACTTTGTGAAAATCATACATATTGAGTTGACGCACAAAAGAAGAGAAGCGATTGTGACGGAAATACTTGGGCAGTATGATATCCTCCATTCTTTTTTGGTTGAGGACTCGGATGCCTCTTAGGTCACTATCCCAACAGATGATTTTAGCGTGTTATTTAGTCTGAATCAGCAAGAAGTACTCTTAAAATGTTATAAAGTTTGCTAATGAATGATGCCGGCTTTTCTTATTGACTGTGCATAATATTTATATAGAAGATTAACCTTTATTATTTCTTCCTTAGCGTTTTCTGAAAGAAATTTGGCTTAAAACCCACCCAATTACCATCAATATGTGTGCTGTTCAATAATGACAATCATAAAAAAGAATGCAAGTTTAAATAAAAAATTAAAACCACTTGAGTTTAACTTTGTTTTTAAATTTGTCCACGGAGTAAATATAAATTTGAAAATGTAATATCTCTCTATTTTTAAATAAATACATTTAATTTTTAAGCTCTTTCTAGTTATGATATATAATTGCTTAGAGTATATAGGCATTTTTAATCAAATAGCACAGGATTAATCATAATTGCACACTATGGAAAATTAAAAAAATCCTAAAAAACAACTTGAATCAGGAGCATTTATTCCTTACATTGGGTATGGAACCTATCAGTTGAAGGGAAAAGAGTGTTAATAGGGAGTGAAATGGGCCTTATAGGCAGGATATACTCATATCGACACTGCCAGCTGCTACCGCAATTAGGAAGCCATTGGAAAAGTACTCAGCTAAATGAAAGTTGATAGGAAATCCATTTTTATTACAAGCAAAGTTGCATCAACAGAACAAGGCTATAAAGAAGCCATTGAGTCATGCAATAATATGCTGAAAAAATTAAATTGCGGGTATTTAGATTTGCTAATCATACATTGGCCAGGAGTAAGCAAGTATGACTCTAGTAGTGAAAAGAATAGAGAAGTTAGGAGGGAGACGTGGAAAGCTCTCATTCAACTCAAAAAGTAAGGAAAAGTTAGGGATATTGGAGTCAGCAATTTTCTTAAACACCATCTTTAAGATTTACTTGAGCACTCATAAGTTAAGCCAGCCATAAACCAGTTTGAGTTGAATCCCCTTTTGTGGTAGTAGGATACAATAAATTTTTGCAAGGAGCATAAAATTGCCATTTAGGCCTATTCTCCCTTAGCGAGATTCGATGTGAAGCTTGTAAATAATAAGACCATCCTTAGTATGGCTGACAAGTATAAAAAATCAGTGGCTCAGATATGTCTAAAATGGGCTTTGCAGCATGATTTCATTGTTATTCCCAAATCAAAAACTAAGGAAAGAATTATTTAAAACTTCACAATTTTTGATTTCAAAATTTCAAGTGAGGACATGGCCTAAATTGACAAGCTCCGTTCCTATCATCTTCGCACATGCTGGGACCCCAACAGCATCATATATTGATTTAAAATAAGAAATGTTAAAATAAAATGCTGGAAAATCAGTTGTCAACTAACTATAAGTTGGTAATTGACGTTAAATGAATGAATTATTTTTGTTGCTAATTTGCTTGGGATTTGATCAATGAGTTGGCATTAATATCAACTCATAATTATCAATTGTGTCGTATTGTCTAAAGAAGCTTAGATTTCTCTCTTTAACATAAATTTTGATAGAAGATCAATAAAAAAAAGATAAGCTATTGCTAGCCTCAGTTTTTTATGTGTAATTGTTTTAAAAATTTATATATTATACAGTTTCTATTTTTCACAGCGGCATCTCAAAACAAAGGATCTTATGAACATGAAAATATGCTTTTTGTGAAGCAATGAACACTTTTTTTGTTATCAGAAACATCGTAATCAAACATTACCAGTAAATGGGGAAAAATAAATCCAATATACGTTTCACCGTCTGGAAAACAATCACATGATTCCCGATAAATGATCTGCGAAAACTAATGAATCTTGGTTTAATATTTAAAATTCCATTCTATCTTTTTTGCTTTACAAAATGGTCATTTTTAGATGACCGACGGTTTATTTAAAGCTTTCTATGCAAATACATCAAGGAAATGGGTTCATTGGTGTAAAATGAATTGGTGATTGTCGATCTAAGGGCGTAAAAATCGTTTTAAGTCCTTAAGGGACTATATAATATAATCAAATAACAGTAGAAAGAAATAAGCCAATGCTCAAATTGTTTAAATCAAAAAGCTACATTACTGCCTATAAAAACCTTTAAAACAGCGGGATCTTCGAGTCTGACTTCCGTAATTACAAAATTAAGGGAATTGTAAGTCAGATTCTATACGATGGCTCTCTCTTTGGGCCTCTCACCCAGGTTTTAAAGGACATCAAACTCAGTCCTTTATTGGTACTAAAAATACAACTATTGATGCACCACCTACTTCAAGTAGATGACGACTTGCAATAAAACGAAGATCTCTTTCAACTTTTACTGGAACTTAGCATCAAAGTCAGAAAGATGATAAGTTCAACAGCAAACATGAGAATGAACCATATTTAATCATAAGATAATTTTATTTCCTGCAAACAATTACGAGGTGAAAATGATTCTTCCGCTTGTCAGGATGGAACCACTCTTCTCTTAGTCGGTGTTATCGAGCCACTACTTTAGCTACAAAAGCGACTTGTTTTCAGTTGCGACCTCATCTATCCTCAAGAAGACAAGGAAATGGACCTCAATTAATGCTGGGCTGTCCTCAACCTTCTCAAAAAATTTGTGTCAATGAGTCCGCAAATTGAGTCAATTGGAAGATACTTTTCTAAGGAGTATGCCACTGCCATGATTTGCCTAATAAAAGTACTGGACAGTGATATTCAAATGCTTTACAAGAAGATAAAAGACTATGCTAGTGGGAGAATGAACTAATACTAAGGTCTGTTTGAACAAGGTCGTTTCCATGACTTGCAGGATGACTAAAAGATTAGAATGAAGGAGTTTCTGCAATTAATAGAGGAGATATAATCAGTGAATGAAAACATTCAGAAACTATATGTGAGCAAGTACTTTATGTACAAATTAGCTTGTCATCACATAGAAATGCCTGCTCTCTTCACAACCTAATCAAATTTAAATCTTCTCTATCATCTCAAGAAAAGAATCTTCCGCAAGAGTAGCAGCAACTCAAACAGCTCCAAGGAAACTCGGATTTAATCTGAGGCCGTGGAGGAGGTGTGATTTATTTTAACTTTTATTCTGTGTTAATTCTTCAATACAGAGTTCTATTTCATCATAAAACATACTCCCTATAAGAGTTGATTAATAGTAGGTTAATTACAAATTTGAATTATCTTAGATCCAAAATTCATCTGATAAAATAAAATTGACAGGCACAGAGTAGTCTCCTGTTTAACGACAAGAATAGGTTGATATTGAACCGAAGTCATACAGAAATCACATCTTTTTTACTAATTTGTCAGTCAACCAGTCCAAAGCCTCTTTTACTCCTGTTCCTTCCACTGCAGAGCACAGCTGCAAATGCCAACAGTGATCCTTGATCTCATGAAGACTGTACTGAGCTGTGATTTGTTCCTCAGTCATGGCTCCCTTCGCATCTTGTTTGTTGGCCAACACCAATATAGGAGCATCCTTCAGATTCTAAGTTAAGTGTTGGATACCTCATTGATGACTATTTTAAAGAGTTCTGTCTTGGCAATCACTTAATTTTTGATATCAGTGCTGTCAATAACGAACAAAACAGCATCTGTGCGCGAATAATAAGTGGACCAGATTCCTCTCATTCGTTCCTGTCCTCCCATATCCCATGCGCTGAATTGCACGTTATTGTGTTTGATTTCTTCGACGTTGCTACCAATGGTAGGAGTTGTTTAGACTGCCTTTCCCAGCGACCTGACTTAGGAGTGGGCTACATTTGATAGAGAAGTGTGGTTTTGCCTGCATTTGCTAAGCCGAGGATGAGGATGCTAAAAGTGCGATTACTTTTGAAGACCCGGCCCCACATGGATGAAAAGAAACCTCCCATTTTAAATGATCTATAAGAATTAAAATACACCAATGAATTACCTAAAAAAAATTAAATCAATTGAAGAATAACTGAAAATTCTGCCCAAACTATATCGATCGCATGTCTGGATTACTCCACCCGCGTCAGACGGCCTTTCTTTTCTAGGCATATCTTAATACGCGAAGCACTACTTCGCAAGAATCAAAATGTTTAATCTTTAGGAATTTCCTAAAACAACGTATGGTCTTGCTAATAGAGAGTATCTGAAAGCCTATGTTGAATCAACCAAAACTAGAAGAGATCAAGGAGAATTGTTACTCAGTTAACGTTTAGAATGGGAAAGATTCTAGGTTAAGCAGGGAGAGCCTTTTGCTATGCTTTAAACTTTAGAATTTGATGTAGAGCTTTCGGCTCCCGTGGATATGCGAATAGTGTAGATTGATTTTAATACTGAATATTATATCAACCTCCTAAGCGCATCTTCCTACTTCCGGATCGATATCTTAAGCCCAAACCAATTATCCCAGCTAGACAGTGAGGAGCAATACCTATCTTCGCGAAAGATAATGATGTTTTGACATGTTTAGCACTTTCAATTCTGTTAAATCATTGATCTTCTTCCAAATAATTTAGTGCGTATATTTTCAATTCAAATTGTTTGATACGTTCTAAACTTCTAAACCCTAAATTAACTACGTAATTATATGATGTCAAGCTCTTGATCTTGATAATGAATGTAAAAATATAGGATAATAAAAATTCTGGGTGACGGGGCATTCGGTACTGTCTACAAGGCAGTCAACAGCAAAACCAATGAGATAGTCGCTATCAAAAAAATGAAGAGTAAATACCACAATTGGGACGAATGCCTCGAACTGCGATAAATCAAGTCCCTCAGAAAAATCAATCATCCAAATATTGCTAAACTCAAAGAAGTGCTGCTTGTATCCGAAGAACTTCACCTTGTCTTCGAGTACCTGGAAAGCAATTTGTACGAGGAATATTCCAACAGAAAAAAATAGGGAAGACCCTTCTCGGAAAAAGAGGTCAAGTACATAGTGAGTAAAGTAGAAATCTGCTGTTTCAACTCGCAAGTTCACTAGCACACATGCATAAAAACGGTTTTTTTCATCGTGATCTAAAACCGTAAAACCTGTTAGTTTCGGGAGATGTGCTGAAAATATGTGACTTTGGTCTAGCAAGGGAAATCCGGTCCAGACCTCCTTTTACCGATTACGTATCGACTCGCTGGTAACGAATACTTAAAGTAGGTATAGAGCACCGGAATTACTACTCAGGTCAACAAATTATAATTCTCCTGTTGATGTATTTGCCTTTGGATGCATAATGTCTGAATTGTATAATCTTGCGCCTTTGTTTCCTGGAAACAACGATGCGGATCAACTCAATAGAATTATTAAGGTTTTAGGAACACCAGACGCTAATGAGTGGCCAGAAGGCTATAAACTAGCAAAGAAACTGGGTAAGACATGATGTTATTTAGGTTATAACTTTTCTAATGAGATTGGAGTAAATCTTTATGAGCTCATTCCTACTGCTAGTTTTTAGGCAATTGAACTCCTCGAAAGTACTTTAAAATACTCATCAAGAAAAAGACTGACAATGGCTGAGTAACTACCTTCTTATGTAGAATTTTGAAGCATGATTACTTTAAGGGAATGAAATTGATTTCTTAGGAGGAGCCGAAGGAAAAATAAATAGTCTTTTAACAAAAATTGGAAGGACCTGTCTTAAACACATCAAAGCAGGAGAAAAAGCTTTAATAGTTTAGGATGACGAAGCAGATGTTCAGACAGACAAGGCGTTTTGATGCCTTGCAATCTGATCCACTAAAACTTCTTGAAAAGAATCATATCAAGCACGAGGATAGCAGCGATGACATCGATACTATCATAAAAGAACTGTAAGAGAAGAGAAAGAAGGACAAAACACATCACAAAGATATTATGCCCCTGAAATTTGGGGTGAAACAGTCAAGGGAGAAGTTTTATACATAAGTGGAACATACCAATCAGAAATAGGATGAGTACAATTATAAAAGAGTATAAAAAACTGAGAGGGAGGAAGGTCCAAAAAACCATCATTCTAATAACTACCCAGGCAGTGTGAAAAAGTAGCCAAAGAATAATGTATTTTCGTATGGCTTTCAGCCCACAAGTTTGCCTTCTCTCATTTCAATCTCACTGCAAAGAAATCAATAAATATCTCCTTTGGTTCCAAAACGAAATCCTATTCATTTTCCTTCGAGCGACTACATAAACAAATAGATGAACTCAATGAATTATAAGCCTAAGAGTTTAGCCCCCATGATTATGCCTTTTCGTTATTGATGATATCATAAATATCAGTGAAATTGATCAATTATATCTAGACTATACTTAGATTGGCCTATTCATGATGATTCAATTGTCCTTTATATGATCAAAGGTTTAAGGGTTTTTCAACCCCTAAAGAAACTTTCCTCGATATTTGATGTGGGTTTAAATATTGGAAATCTTGGAATTGAAAATATAGGCAAAAGCACATTTGCGCAAAAAACTATTACTCACAATCCTCATGCACTAGCAATATTTATAATCCTTCCATATTTTCCTAAACCCGGCAACAGTAGTTAGTGCTTTCTTGAGTTCGGAAAGTTCTTCTGTAATTCTTTGCATGGGGGTTGATGTGTTTTTACAAATGATTTTGAAGTCTCTCTTGTTGCTTTTGATATAGGCAATGATGGCCTTTCCGTAGTTCTTGGCAATATTTTTGGTTTCGTTGGATGTGAGACCATGAGATTTATGAGATTTATGGCTAAATATTAAAGATGGTATTACAGTTCGGTTTTAAAACTCACAGATTTTTACTATTTCTCTGATTATATAATGCGACACTATAGAACAATTCGAGGACAGGTGTTGCATGTCTTGAATTCAGCTCGGAGGCTAGATTATGTTCCTGCATAATTGTCTTTTTAAATGGTCTTCTATAAGCAATTTTGGTCAATAGTTGGAGGGGGCATATGATTATCTCCCTAGTTATTATTGTTTGGTGGATAATTTATGCCTAATTGTTGAATATTCTAAAGTTATGCCTTGAATGCTGTTAATTGTTTGGGTTGCCCTTGAAATTGAAGATTGGCGTCTCTTTAATATATAATTAAGTCAATGGATTAACTCATCACTAATTATTGAATATAATTTCATCCAGTGATAAAGTTTTCAACCAAACCAAATTTTTATGCAATTTAAGCACATCTAACTGTCACACTAAGCGTATTTTGTTTTTGATGAAATTGATAGATGAATTAGAAGTCCAAGAGTTGATAAATAAACTCTCGCGGATAAATAAGTATTAATAATAGCTGCAAATATTAAACTGTACATAAAAAATAGGTTGCTTCACATAAACAAATCTACTCATTTCTAAGCATTTGCGCCTTTGCTTTCGGAAATGATCAATTCTTGGATATACTAGTCTTAAATAAATATGGGAATAAAAAGTATAAATATTAAGGGTGGCCTAAAATATAAAGACTTTACAATCAGTCCTAAAAATGTTTAATGTTTGATATCCAGCCATTTTGATCAAAGAGTTAATATAGTTATTTGTGAGATTGTAAATTTATGTCATTTATAATAATACTTGATAAATGAAAAATTCATCAGACTTAGACAAGGATTAACTTTTGGATTCAACAAGTTCAGGCAAGGATCCAAAAACATTTCTCGATTAAAGCCCTTAGAAATTTTAATGTCAATCATAACATGAGGATACAGAATAATATTAGGGTTTATAGTATCTAAAAAAATATCAGCTGCTGCTCTAATCCAAAAAAAGCGGGTGTGAACCAATAGAGAACATGCAGCCCTTTGCTCCATACATTAACATTTCCTAAGAAATTGAACAATTGAAGCAAGAAAATGAAATTATTCGTAGAGAAAAGGAAGAATTGCAAAGACAGCTGTAATAATTATCAAACAACCACAAATAGATGCTTCTAACTTTTTCTCCTACTAAGAAAACGTAAGAAAAAGCGGAGAGTCCTTTTAAGAAATTGAAGATTGAGCGAGCCATCAGTGAAATACAGATAGGATAAAGTGAATTGAGTGAAGGGTTTTTCTTCAAAAGTCAGTCCTTAAGGGAAAATGAGGAAATAACCTAGCGACTAAATGAGAAGCAAATATAGCATGATCGATTAATGAGCAAACATAAAGAGCAATAAACTGAATTGACAACTATGAAAAAACAATATAAAGCCATACGTTAACGCATGGAAGATTTATCTAAACTTCATGAAAGAAAAGAAAAACATATTTATTAACTTGAAAATGTAGTCAAATTGAAGGAGGAATAAATCGGAACGTTTAGTAACTTTCAAGAAATCATTTCAGAAATGGAAGGGTAATTGCATTCTGCCAACCAATCACTCCTAGCTGAAAGGGAAAAATACCGATAGTTAAGTCAAAGGCACTAGAAGAGGAAAAAGGAGTACGCTTAATTCATTAAAGATTTATAAATTAGTTACCAACTAAAAAACAAAGAGGAAAAGACAAAAATCAATAATGAGTTAGCTGAGGCTAAAAGAGAGAACAATAATCTGGAATTAACTTTGAGACAGCAGCAAAAGAAGATAGAAGCACTAGAACAAGATACTGTTCGGATTAAATAGAAGCTGAAGTTGGCTTAAGAACAACGAAACAATGCTTAAAAGGATCTAAACTTTTCTCAAGAGGCAAATTTCAAGATAAAGATGGATTTGAAATCTGCTCAGGACATAGCAAAGTGCAAGTAAACTGAAATTAAAAATTATAAATAGAAATTGGAGTCATTAACTAATGAAAAGCTTAAAATCAATAATAGTTGGTAACAATCTGTGAGAGACTACAAGCAGAAATTGAAAGCTGCTGAATAAGAAAACAAAGAGTATTTGATTACTTTATAAAAGTCCTAATAGTAAAAGACAGCACTATTATAAGAGTTGAAAAATGCTCAAGATGAGCGGCAAAGCAAAATATACGAAAAGAATAATTCCGAACTAAAAACAGCGGAAGTCATAAAATAAAAAAGTAAGTTATAAAGTTAGTTCGCGAGTCAAAACAAAAAACTAAAACAACTAGAAGCTTCTCTGACGAAAGAGAAGAATGAGTTGGCTGCTGAAAAAATAAAAACTGCAGGATACGTATCTCAGATGAATGAATACACTCGAATTAATAATTAAAGTACGAAGAAAATAAACTCCTTAGAGAGTACTTTGAAAACCAAATAGACTGAACGATCCAAAAATTAAGGATTGATTAAATCTCAATCAACAACCATAGAGCAATACTCCAACAAAATCAAAAGCATATAAGCCACTCTGAAGACAAAATAAAGTTAATTACTTGCCAAATAAAAATTAAATTTAACCTTAAAGCAAGAAAATGAGCAAATGAAAATATCTGACAAAAAGATGAAAGAGTCGGTCAAAAATTTATAAAATGAGCTCAACACCTTTAGAAGATAGATTTAGCTTTTTAGAAAAGAGAAGTAAAATCGTTAGTAATACATCAACAGAATGGAATAATAAGCAGGCACTCTTTAAAAACAGAAAAATAACATCTCATCAAAATTACAACAAACTTTGGACTTTATTAACACTCTAGAGAGATAGGTGCTTTGCCAAGAGACTATCAACCCTGAAAACCTCAGAGATAAGGATATAGAACTTGTGATTGATAAATTGAACAAACTTAAATATTTTCCTGACTCATAGATTTTAACCAATAGTCCATTAGCTAAACACAGATTCTTGTGTTAGCAGCTCAAAAATTTCCTACAAATTCAATCCTTCGAAACAAAATTATTATATAAATACCCTACTCTCGATGTGACCAATTTTCATACATATTTTGACAGTAAAAATAATTTGGTCATCATGGTAAAGCTTACTAATGGAGTCATTATTGGAGGATTCACAGTGACTCCTTTTCTATCTGAAAGAGTGCCCAGTACCAACAAGGGAAAAGGTTTTCTCTTCAGTTTGACAACAGAAAAAACTTTTCAAATGAGAAGTGAACCCAAACAGTCAATAACCACCTATGATCACTTTTTTTTAATATTGGGCAATGCCGAGATTCGATTGAGAGCAGGAGAGAAAAAAGTGTTCAGCAACTTTGGCATAGCCACATCCACCTTTGACAACTTAGGGTACCCTCGAACTTCCTTCCTTGGAGTGCAAGAACAGGCAAATAACGAGCTATAAATCGAGTCATACTAAATATACCAGGTGTTAACGGACAAAATATGTTGATGAGTGATAATAGGAATAATTCCTATATTTATGAATTGCTAAAAAGTATTAATCAAGCATATATAATGGAGTCTTGCTAAAAATGTTAATTATTTATTATCTGTACTAGTTATTGAGCATTAGATGCTAAAAAAGGAGATTGGGAAACAAACGTTGCTACAAGGTAATGGCCAGGATAGCAAGGGATCTGATACTGATATTGTTTAGATTGAAGCCTTGAGAGTGGAAAACTTGAATTTAAAGCAGTAAAATGCAACACTTAGGAAGGAAACAGGAGACAGAAAAATCGTAAACTGTGAATGGTAGCTCAAATATATACAAGCTGATTTTGAAAATAAAGCGAAAGCTATAAATCAGAGTTCAAAAAATCAGTCAAGTGACAGTTTAAACAAAGCTAAAGAAGCCTTCAAAGATGCAAATAAAGTATTGGATAATCTCCGACAATAATTACAGTAATAAAAAACAAAATTTTCAGTAAAAAGCAAAAGGGATGGGGAATAATTAAAGGAATTGAAGTCAACTGTGACTTCTCTAGAATAGTAACTTGCTGAGGCAAAGATGAGAAATACAAACTTAAATACATTTATAGAGACATACAAGCAAAATGAGTTGTCAATCATAAAATTCAAGGAAGTCAAAGAAGAAGCTTCTGCTAGAACAGCAAATTTTGAAAGAGAAAGGGCTGAATCTATTGAGAACCAAACCAAAATTATAAAAGATCAAATGAAAATATTAAAAACTCTAAAGGACAATACCGAAGAGAAAGAAAGAAGGAAAGCAGATGACTCTAAGAAATATGCTAAATTAATTCAAGAAAAAGATACTGAAATAGCAACCAAATTAGCTGAAATTGCTAAATTGCAAAATGAAGCTACGGAAAATACTAAGAATGTTACCTTCTTCAATAACTCAGTTATTAATTTTTTAATTGAATTGACTTCCTTTGAAAAAGTAATTGGAATAATTGAGCCTGAAAAAGCCCAATTATTGAAAGGGGCTAATTTATTCAACAGTTGGAAAAGATAACAAAAGTTGATTTTGGACTGGGAAAAAGCGGGAAAACATTTATTAAATATTCTTGCAACTTCAATAAGAAAATAAAAAGAAAGGATGAAAAATTAGGGAGAAAATGAAAAGAAGGATTTGAGTGATATTATTAAAGGTTTATATAAAGCAAGCCTCTAACAGGAAAAGCAAATCAAATAATTAACCGAATAGATTACCAAAGGAACAAAAAGTCAGGGAGAATTGCTCACATAAAAGAAGGATCTAAATGAAAAACTGAAACAAAAAATATCAGAACTAGAAACAGTGAAGGTTGCGCACGAAAAATTAAAGAAGGATAAAACAACTCTTGAGACACAACTTCAATCTTCTATTGCTTAAGGAAATAAATTGAAAAATGACCTGTCAGAAGAAAGAGTTAACTTTGATAAATATAGAAAAACTAAGGAACCACAATTACAAAATGCTCAGAACAATATTAAAGAACTTATCATAAAAGGGGAAAAGTTAGCTGCAAATTTATAAGCACTGAAGACGCAGAATGAAGAAAAACAAGCAATAATAAGAGACTTGGGTAATTAAAAAAACACCCTTTAAGTTAAAGAAAGATAATTGACAACCAAAGTGTCTCAACTGTAAGGCTAAAAAAGTACTCTTCAATTAGAAAAACAAAAGCTTCAATCAGAGAAAGCTTCCCAAAAAACTAATATTGAATCTCTTTAAAGATAGCTTGCTCAATTAAAAAACATTAATTCAGATCTAAATCGAGTTAAAATTCAGCTTACAAAGGACGTGTAGTCATCAGGCAGATAAAAAAATGATTTAACGACATTGAACGCCAAAATAGATAGGGAATATCAAGAAAAAGCTAGAGCCTGTGCATCCTTGGAAAGGGAGTTAGAAAACCAATAAGCAAAATTTTCATAATTTGCGTCTGTATTAGCCATTGAAATTCTTCAAAAAAATAGTAAGATTAACGTGAAGCAAGCCAAACTTCCTGAAGTTGCAAAGGAGCTAATCACCGTATATAAACAGGCCAGATTCTTTAACGGATCAGAAATAATCCCTCCCGAGAGAGTGAATTTCATCTTAGATGCCCTCTGGGATCTAACTAAATGCAGATGTAAAGGCACGAAGCTCATCTACCGGCTCGACTCGCAAAACACTTCTAATTTCCATCTCTATATTGACAAGAAGGAAAACCTCTTGGTAGTGGTTAAACTATCAAACGGATCCATCGTTGGAGGATTCACCAACACAACTCTTGAAACAGGTGTGTCCAGCTCAAACGGAAAGGGATTTTGTTTCAACCTCAATCACGAAAGAGTGTTCAAACCCAGAAACGGTACAAGTCAAAATGTGACTACATACGACAGCTTCTACTTCATACTCGGAAATGCAGAGATCAGGCTTAGAACAGGAGAGAAGAAAATCTTCAGCAACTTCGGAATTGCCAGGTCCTACTTTGACAACCTTGACTTCCCTCGAACTGACTTTTTAGGAGTGACTAAGGCCGAGAACAACGAGTTGGACATCGAAAGCTACGAGTTCTACAAAATTGACTTCGATTACGAGTGATTCATAGATTCAATATCAATTACAGCAGGTGGCATTATAGATTTAAAAGACATATAATATATCATTATAGGCCAATCGCCAGTTTAACACTTTAACAATTTGTAGATTACTAAG
>Ga0302280_1000566_pt1 | contig 32953 bp, 42 predicted proteins | sample III_Fen_E1_1_FD_198771 | JGI IMG/M metagenome (GOLD analysis project Ga0302280, IMG submission 198771) | Peat permafrost microbial communities from Stordalen Mire near Abisko, Sweden - III_Fen_E1_1 | ecosystem: Environmental > Terrestrial > Soil > Wetlands > Permafrost | place: Sweden: Abisko... | reverse complement strand
TTCAATTGTTCCTTCGAGTAGCTTGAGAAGACCTTTCCTTTTGAAATTAATCCCGCTCCCAAAGTCCTTGATAATCGTAAATTCTGGATATTGTTCTTGCATGGACTCGATCTGACGTTTAAGATCATCTGCTTGTGTTCGTGTAGAGACTCTACAATAACACACTCCTCTTTCTTCTCTTGGGCTTTCAGAGTGTTTAAGGTCGTTTTCAGATTCAAGAGACTGTTTTTTGATATCGTCAAGTCCTTTAAAGGAATTGATATCATACCGTTTATGTCCCGTAATACCAGGCTTTGTTCTAAAACATTGGATAACTCCCTCATCTTCCCATCTTGCAAGTGTTTCTCTTGAAACTCCGAAATATTTGGCGGTCTTGGTAGTTGAAAGAAAGGTGTGGGCTCCTTCCATTCCATTATTTAATAGTTAAATTCATTTGTTTAACTTACATTTCAATGTGCGTATATTTTTAAACATTGTCTGATGTTTAAAATCAACAGTTAAAAGACTCATTTGTAAGTATTAAGTATAGCTTTACTTTATATTGTAAAAAATCATTTTACAATATATCCAGATAATAATAACTCGAAATTTTTCACTTGTTACAAAATTAAGCTTTCACCATTTTTACTGGGGCTTTTCCTATTCCTCGCGCAAATTCTAATAAGTCTGGCGCAGTCCTAAAAGCTTTCATATCATCTTCAGATGGGGCATATTCACTATAGAAAACCCCATGATCATAACTTACTATAGTAGGGTACCCTCTGACTGCATATTTCCATATGGCCGGATTAATTCTTGCGGTCAGATCCTTGTTCTTAACTCCTTCGACTGCAAATGCTCTAACTGGAGCATTTGGGGGAAGCATACTAGCAAATTTAACATACTCTGGTTTCATAACTTGACAATGATGACAAAAACTACCCCAGAAAAACACCACACCAACTACGTCTTTGAAATTTTTCAGATTTCCTTGATCGTCAAAATCGTCATTAGTTAGACAAATTATATTGGCGGGTTTACCCTGAGCATCTACAAAACTTTTATCGCACATATTTGATTTTCCACTAGTAGATTTTAAGCTGTTTTGATAATTACTTTTAGCATAATCATTTGCTTTATCCAACAATTGTTTCAGGAATCCAGTATTAGGATGGGCGATAGGACGGCCTCTTTTTATTGTTTGTAAAGCTTTTGTGACAGCGTCTTCAGGCTTAATTGCAATTTTTTCTTCGTGTGCCTTTTCGTATAACCGACGTAGTAAATAATTAGCTACAATAGTTACTGATCTAGATATTCCAGCTGCACAGTGAACTAATACATTTTCATTCTTGGAAATATGCTTATGAATAAAGTTATAGGTAGAATCAAAGAATTGGGATATATTGTCTGTAGGAATATCGTCAACTTCTACTTGCATAAAATCAATATTATTCTCTGTATATAAAGCTCGAATATAATGAGACTTTAGTTGTGTTTCTACTGTAAGAATTGCCCTTATTTTAGCTTGTAGCAATTTCTCTGGATCTACGCTAGACTCCCAATCTGATATATAAAGATGAGGAAGAATTAGAGATATTTCATTGAGTTGTTGCATATTCACTATGGAAAATGATACTTTAACCACGATTAGATAATTTATTAAATATTTTACACATCAAGTTGTACAGTTTATAGAGATGATAAAAAATTAACTGTAACTATTACAGTTAATTGTCGGATTAATCTTTATGTTAATCAATAAGTCTCAGAGATGGTCTCTTAGCTTTCATTAATTCTTTGAGTAAATCGTACCCCATATAGCGCTGAATTTCACATTCACTGTTATTACATTCTTTGCGATTTATATAAATGATAGTATCTCGTGCAAATCCTAATAAGAAACAATAGACTATCCTAACTAACTGAGATATTTCATACTTTTCTGATCCTGATATCATATTTACATGTCTGATATCAGGGATATGATGCTTTTTTCCATCTACTTGTATACTGGAACTTTTAGACGATTTTGCAGACAGCAAGGGTAAATAATCTAGCAACATATTAAACGACTCAATATAGGCTTCGTATTGTAAATTATTTACCATATTTGTTCTCAAAAGTTTAGCTCCATTTTCCATACAAATAGGGTTATTAATATGAACTGTTGGAATAAGCTTAACAAAACACTCATATTGTTTCAAACGACACCAACTAAGTGTTACAGTCATTATTAACGGTTTGAGTTCTGTATGAAATATCATCTTGACACCATTAGAAGAAGTGAGATGTTTTTCTAACAAAGGTATAATTGCTAAGAAAAATCTTTTATATACTCCTAAAGTGAAACATCCGCGCATTGTCCAAGTATCTAATTTAGACAGATAAAGTATAGCTCTTTCTTTACATCGAAGATTAATAGATTTAGATACTTGAATCAGTGCACAATTATCATTGATGTTAAACATATCCAACATATGAAATATTAGGGCTGAATATTTACCCTCACACAATTGAGTAAACAATACCGTCATGATGAATATAATATAATGACAAGATAGATTAGCTTTAAATCGTTTAATGTGATAAGAGTTTAGCTGTTTGCTCTTAAATAATACTTAGAATTATAGTATCTTTTTTACCCTTCTATAGGACTATTTATTCATCATCTGCGAAAACAATCGGAGGTGGTTTCCAATATTGCTTTAACTTAGCTTTATCGCAATAGAGATGATTAGCCGTTAACCAATCTGTAATTTCCTCTATATCGATACGAAGGTCCCATATCGGGACACTGGTGATGGCTGGATATTTAAGGCTGAACAATTCGACGCATTTATCATGACGCAATCCATCATCTTCTACTTGGAATTTTTTCTCATTTTTCTTAAGCCCCTCATACGTCTTCCATTTCTTTATCATCTTATGGGCAGTTACAGGTCCTACTCCTTTTATAGTTTTTGTATGTCTAGAATAGTCGCATCCGAGGCTGATACATAGCAATCTAACTTCATCCGGAGTCAATTCCAATTGTTCACAGAGATCGTCAAAATATACCACTCGACATATACCAGTATAAACATCCAATTCATTGATAAGTACGGGGACTTGATAGGCTATACAATCGCTATCAAGACTAAAAGTCGCATCTGCCAAACCCGTTTTTACGAGATAATTTGCTAATGCTTCTGCTTCGTCCGGAGCTTCAAAATAGGGGATCTTGAATTTGTTCAGTAAAGTTTTCAGTAGGGTAAGATCTTCTGATGTAATATTAAAAATATTCTTCTCCCTTCCTTCGAGATAAGTATTGATCATATCAACATCAATTTCTATATCGTCTCCTATCTTAAACTCCTCTTCTTTGGTCTCTTTAGGTGGACGAAGTAAACGTTTCATTTTGTATTGGATATCTTCATTGTGCTTTTTGATCAATAGAGTTCGCATTAGTTGGATCAGCTCGGGAGTAGTAGTCTTGTTATTTTTATAGCGAGATAGGTCTAAACGAAGTTGAAAACATTTGACATCTCCTTTATCTTTTTGTTCTCCTCGATCAAATCGTTCTTCATCTTTTTCTGGAGGAGCCTTACCATCAAAGATTGGTATTAAATTGACAGCATTTTGTCTACAAAGGAGAATCATTTTAATAAAGGCATTCAACCACTTGTTTTGTTCTTTTCCATAGGACGATATGAATTTGTATATAAAACTAGAAATATCAAAGGGTACCTTTTTGAAAGCAAATGCGCTTAGATGAACTTCTTTATAAACATCAGGGTATTTGTCCCTGAGGAATTTATTAAGAGAATCTATCCCCATTTTGGTCAAGATTAACCGTCTTTAAATATCTGGTAGAGGAAATCATTTATAGATATTTGGATATAGATTTGAAAATCTATATAGTTGATAGAATATGCTTATAAACGATTTTTAATTATCATGCCTGTAATATTCTACACAACTATTTTCCATGATTCGAAGTATATTCAACGTAGGACAGAAAGCTGCCGTATTTACTAGACTTAAACAGCTAATGACAGACGAAGAAAAAGCAGAATTTGATATTAAATTTGGAACTCGTCTCAAAGCGATTAAAATTGAACAAGCCGAAGAACTAAAACAACAAGAAGAAAAATGGTCTGAAGATAGCAAGGAAAGAGATGATATCAATAGAATAAAAGAAGACGTAATGACACTAAAACATCAAGAATTCGAAGAAAAAACGAACAAGTGTATAGCTCAAATAGATAATTTATTTAATGAGACTATAGATGCTGATAATCGAAGTGTTGAAGAATTGATCAAGTTTTGCACTACATTGAACGAACTTTATTGTTATTTTGGTTTTTCAGATCTGTCTTCAAATCTAACAGAGAATCTAGCATCATCTATCACATCTTTTAAAAATAAAATCCAGGAATTAGATGTAGATATCAATGATTATCGTCAACATCTTACCCAACACTTTCTTAAGCTTATATCAAAAGAATATCTATCAACCAATTTTAGGCTATCCTTAATGGCTGGAATATTACTTACTGGAGAAGTATCTTAAGTAGTTATTTTCCCGATAAGTTCTTTTCCAAGTCCCGGAATTAATCGATTTTTTATCACTCGGAGTACGGAAATATTACCTCAGACTCACCTCTGAACATTCAAACAACCCTTTTTAAGTTTTCTCAGTCCCGGAATTAATCGATTTTTTATCACTCGGAGTACGGAATATTACTTCTCTCAAACTTCCGTCAATCAAATATCTTATCATGACTTCTCTAGCCTTATTTGCTCTTTCTGAGTGTTGTAGGCGTCTATCCGGATCTAATAAAATGTTGGATATTCGAGACGAAGTTACCGATCGATTGGTCAAGGGTAATAGCGATGAAGTTTTACTCCAACTCCGAGAATTCAAAGATACAGAATTTGAGGTATTAATCGACTACAATAGACTTTTTATACAGTCACCTCATAAAGCAGTCTGTCAGTATATAGTAGATGAATATTCAACTCAGTTAGGTGAGGATGAAATAAACGAATCATTCTTCACCGAAGATAATGATGGTAAACCAGTACATAACGCTGAAGGAATTTGGAAACTTATCAGGTCATTCCTTATTTAATCTTTGCTCTCATAGTCTGGTCGTGACATCATTTCAGCTGCAGTATTGATAAAAGATTAAAGTTAATTTTCATAGTAGATAAAACTATGGAAATTTTTATTTAGGATTAACACAATTATTATAGCTTTCTATGTCTTGTTCTATACGATATTGATCAGGACTAGAAAAGCTATCTAGAACAATTCGCGTCTCTCTGATTGCTACTCATTTTGAAGCTCTGTTATAGTTTTTTCATCACCAAGCTCAACCTTACCTGTAACTAAGAGTTCTCTAATCCATCTAGATACTTGGAGCGCAAAATCGTCACTAATCCAGATTCCAAATATAACCTGAAGATCTGGATGAATGTAAGTTCCTCTTAAATCATTAGAACCAGTTGATACTATCCGTATTAAGGTATCCCTCAGAAATGAGGTAGACTTTTTCATGGTTTCAACCCTGTTTACCAAAATATTTTTAAATTAAGATCTTCGGAAAAACTGATCGGAGCTTGGTTCTAGTATACCTCCTGGGGCGCTCACTCCTGATGGCGCCTTTTGTTTATACGCAGATTCATATGTCAAGTAACAAAAGTCACCTTCACATTTAAATTCTGCATATGGCTTCGCTATGCTGTACTTTGGTATCTCAGAATCTACCTTGACTCCCTTCTCGATAAAACTCTTTTTAGAATCTACCAGCTTCATGGAGTATTGAGTAAATAAAACAAGCCGCTCTAGGGTCGCGTCGTCGTCGTATTGGAGGAAAGGACGCCCGTTTATGTAAAGTACGATATAGGGTACAACTTCAATAGGCGCAATTGTCTGCTGTGAAAGGGCTAAAATTCCCTTGTTTTCATTAATATTAAGAATGCAGAACTTGCATCCGTTAATAATTTGAGGTAAATGTTTAAACTGTGGGAGAAGTATCTTGCAGATTTCGCACATAGGAGAATAGAACATAACTAGGGCAAGACCCTTAATTCCATTACATAGAACTGGCCCTTTAGTGCCTGAATTTACTTCGAAATCATCTTGTCTTAAACGAAGGATTGAGTTCATCTTAATTAAAAGGTTAATATACTGTTTTAGATTAGTTTAAAAGTAAAAATTTCTGATATATAATACATCGATTGAACATATTTAATAAGAAGGTGAGAATGCCTTCTGTTATAATGAATTTGGAATTATTTATTCCAAATTGAAATCAGTATCTTTGTTTATCGAATATTTTTTCCAATTTCTATCTAGCTTTCTATTTATATATGTTCATTTTCTTCTACAAAAGAGCTTCATTTAATAAGAAAGAGATGTAACTTTACCATCACAATAATATTTAGAACTACTCTGTTCCATATTACATTTAAGTTTTATCGGATCCTGTCTAGCTGGATTTTCTCCAGAATACCCTCCTCTTTGAGAAGTCAGCGGAGTCTTATCTGCTGCCAGATCCTTGAGCAGTAAATAGTCTGGGATTTGATAATATGCTGAATGCGCTGCAGCTTGCGATACAACGCGATGCATACCCGAAGGTAAGTAAAAAGGACTTCCTACAGTCACATTATTAGAAACATTTCCTGGTCCTTGCCAGCTGTTGGTAGCCCAATTAAAACTCATGAGATTTATATAGAGGATAGATTATAATTTAATAATTATTAGCATGATACGTAACATATACATTAATATAATCTTGCTATATAATTAGAATCGATAATGATGTTGATCGTCCTTATTCTCCTCTTAGTTCTAGTCGCATTTTTAATCTTTCATTTTAATTCAGCATCAAATCGTATAGAAAGTTTTGAGAAATTAGATAAACAAGAACCGTTCGGTCTTACCTGTGATGGTTTTTGTCATGGTAATTGAGGACGTAAAATGTATAAGTTTGATATCTTTGGACATCAAACTATAATCTTTAATAACGGGTAATTTACTTCATCTTCTTTTTCAGTAAACGAGGTGTAGGTCGGGGTGCATCTTCATCGTCTTCTGGAGGCTCATCTTCGTCCTCTTCCTGGAAATTCATTGTAGAGGACGGTTTAGCAACAGACACTTTATTAGGTAGATTAAGACTGCGTTTAACTTGGTCTAATTCTTGTTCTAATTGTTCAACCCGAGAAACTAAAGCTAAGAATGCTCGATTATCAATATTTGTAACAGAAGTTGATCCAACTGGACGGCTATATTTTTGTTTACTTTCTTCTACAGGAGCAGAAACAGCACATTTACCAGAGTTAATATCATTGACCAATTTCTCAATCGCATCCCTTCTTACTTTTGGAAAAATCCATCCTCCTCTTCTCTCTTCCTGGTATTTAAGAGAAGGGTTAAATTTGCCTCCCGCAGCCGTGATTGCTTCGCGATAATTTTTAGTTTCTCCGAAAAGCGCAATTGCCTTTTCCGAATAATCGACTATTTCGATCTGATTTAATCGCGACATATTTGATATTGAGTGATCTTCTATGTTTACATAACAAATAAAAATCATTTACAACAAGAATAAACTGATCCTAGTTATTAAGTTTATTAGAAAAAATGATTGGAAAAGCTTTATATGGTCTTGTATAACAAAATCAAAGATGATTGTACGAGATGAAAAAATTAGATTTAATTATTTTCTTTTAACCATGTAATCCGTAAATGCCAAGCAGGAAACGTTCCCGTAAATCTCACAAAAAGTCACGAAAATCTCGTAGATGTAAAAAAGGTAGTGTTCACGGTCGGAATTCAGGTAAATGCTTTCGTAAATCTAGCCTTATTGGTAAAAGTTTAATGAAACACAAATGCTATAAGAAAGTTGTGAAAAGTTTCTTAAAGGCTAAGAAAAGATTAGAGAAATGTTCCCGTAAATATGGAAAACGCGTAATTAATTACGGAATGCTTTAATAAACAGGGTATAATAAAGGGTTTCGGACAGTTTTATCTTCATCCGAGGCATATCCAGCAAGAAGAGCTTGAAATTCTTTTTTACAAGATGGACATTTTCCGCCGGTAGCCGATATGGCCCCATAAGCGTTAGGATCCTTACAAAATGAACACGGAGCTTCTATGCATGGTGGACGTTGATTAAACATCTGTACTTCCCTGGGCATAGGATCAGGTAAACATCGCAAATCCTGAGTATCATATGAGACAGGCATCCAAGCATCCCCTCGAGCAGCAAAGTCTGTACCCCTATATGAAGGCATATTCCAACAAGTTCCATAGGGGACCCCTATTTGAGCGAGATATAAGTATGACATTTACAAGATAAAAAGATATTAGTTATAAATCATAACTAATATTTGTCAGTTAAAGTGATTTATATAAGTAATATACAGAGATTAAACAGACCAAAATTTTGCTTGTTCATACATCTAATTAGATTTGAGACGGTTATGATAAGCTATTTATGTCTTGTATTTCTCCATATAATACTTTGAGCAGATTCTTCTGTTGCTTATAAATGATTTTATTTACTTCCTGTGTTTATAAGAATAAATAATACTTTTATTATTCAGGTATGTCTCTTAGCAGCGACGAATTGACTGATTTTCAAATGTGTATGTCGAGGGGTCCTCCACCATTGTCACAAAACGGAGCAAAAATGGGCTATTCCACGACTCATTATGTAACTCCTCATAAGTGTCCTAGCTGCTCTAAATTCTCATTCGAGATGCATAGACCGTTTCTATACAAATCTCTAGAAGTGTGCGCCTGGTGTTTCGATATAGTCAAAGTTACACAAGAAGAATCTCCGAAACTAATCATCAGGTAAGTAAGCAAAAAAAAATAAGTTAACCGTCCTTTAAGGACATTTAACTTGTTATAATATCAATATTACAAATCAATTAAATAAAACTGTTCTATTCCGAGCATAAAATATTAATCGAATATATAAAAAATGTTAGATAGGATGGTTCTTTAAATATTTTACATATCCTGCTAACTCTCCAGCCCCTGCTACTCCATTATTTATCATATGGGCCAAGACTAAAGGGATTAATGAATTACACTTAATATAAACCCAACCGCTTACAAGTCCTGAAATCATTGAACTAAATGTTTGAATATCTGTATAACCCGAGGTTTGAGTACTGTATACACTATTAGACATATGCATTAAGCCGAAAATTACAGCCTGCAAAACATTTGCTACCCAATAATTCATTCCAGCTCCACGTATGAAGATATACTTCATTAATACAAGGCGAAAAAATATCTCTTCTGCTACAGGACTATATATAGTGCTATTCATTAATTCGCTAGCTGCGACCGCCCAAGGTGATATCTTTCTTTTACGCCACTCTACAAATTCCTTATCTTTTTCAGTCTCTAGAGTTTGACTAGAATCTATTCCTACTATACTGCATAGAAAAATAAAAATCAAATTACTAGCAATAAGTATACCAGCTGTATAAATTACTATATCAAACGTAGTTGGTCCAGGAATATTCTCATCGAATAAAATAATAGAATCCAAAAAGCTCATCTTATGAACCCTCATTAAGATAATTATATATTGGTTAAATTCTAGGATCAACATCAAAGAATCTAGGCTGTTCATTGTTAAATTTAACTTAAGGAAATGTTTATAACTAGTATACAGATGTCTGATTTACTTAATTTTTTGAAACTGTTTTCCGGTCCAACTAACACTACTAGCGCCAGTGACACTCGTCGCCAGATTCTTACTCGATTAAAATTTATCGGAAGTGTTTCACCCCATGAAAAGATTGATAGCCATTCTCTTAAAGTTGAGAGTCCTGGTGTGTGGACTAAACTTAAACGAACATTTGTCACAGGAGACTCTCGGGATACTACATTATACTTTTTTTCTTCTACTATTGATCGCAGTTTCGAGATCGTTGCAGCCTCTATTCATAGTAAAAATGTAAGTGAACAAATCTTTACTGCAAATGTCCTTCAAGATCTAATGAAAAGTGTGAAAGGTTTGCGCGCGGCTCAGCAAACATACAAAGAAGATAAATTGGTGGTATGTGAATTAGAGGTTATTATTGAGAGTGTTCAAAGCAAATTATATGAATACCAACAAGCATTCCCCGAAATCTTTACTATAAAAGATTTGTCTGTTATGCAGATAAATGGTAGAGATAATAATTTAGTCCGAGACGAGTTGAATGAACCTATAATAAAACCTCCACCAAGAGGTTTACATGTCATCGAAGAGGATGAAGAAAATGAGGGTAAAATGCCATAATTTTTTTACCCTTTGAGAAGTCTGCATTCTCTTTCCTATAGGCAATCGAAATGTGCTCTGCACTTCCACGTAACAGTCAATTTGGAAATTCTGCCTCGAAATCTTCACGAGTATAAAAGATCGGCATACCGTCTAATTCAACTCCATTTTATCCTTAAACTTGGATAAAAATTGAACATGACAAAGACTGCTTGTACAACCCCCTGTCATCACAAACAATTAAATATAATAGCACAAGTAGAGCAATAAACTACTTCATACTTAGTTCTATCACATCTATCATCACATATAGGACAAGTATAATCACCTCCATCTGGTGTCGTACAAGTTAAACAATTGTTTGCGTACCTGGCTGGAAGCGTCCAATTTAATATTGACATATTTACTTGATATATCAATTACATTCTTTAAATCAGAATTCATTTAAATCATACAGTATATCAGTACTGTATTAAATGTCTGGAAGAAAATTACATCCTGATTTCGAACATCCTCTGGACAATATTTTCATTGATATATCAGATAAAATATCTCCGCTTTTCCGAACCTTGAAAATGACTCCTAACATGATCACTTTTATTTCCTTAATATTTGGAATCTTGGCAATTTATTCATTATATAAAGACCATCCAATCGCCTTTGCAATATTTTATCTGATAAGTCATTGGGCAGATTGTGCTGATGGATTTTTTGCTAGAAAATACAAAATGACTTCAAAATTCGGGGACTATTTTGATCATATTAAAGATGTCATAGTATTTGTCGGAATTTTAATAGTATTTATTATAAAGTTCAAACAATGTCTCACTTGGTATGAATGGTTATTAATCGGGCTAATCGTCTCTATAGCTGCATTTGGAATGGCACGGCAATTAGGTTGTCAAGAAATATTTTATAACAAGAAAAAGAATAGCGCCGAATCTGGTAGTCTATCTTTTAATACTAAATTATGTAAAGGAGTGGACCCTGAGAAAGAAATGAGATCAAGAAAGTGGTTAGGCTGCGGAGCATTTATTTTGGTTATTATTCTTATAGTTATTATAACCTATATAACTGGTAGATGCGACTGAATCTATACCAAGCATTAAATTAAGCCTCTATTTCGCAATTCTTTTTTAATATATGTATCAAGATTTTTATATACAACAGTATACGGAATTTCTATCAAGGTCACATTGGCTTTTTTACACATGATCTTTTTATCACTGTCTCTTTTTATCTGATCCTCAAAATCTTTCATACTCTTGTGAAACTTGGGGCTGAACTTATAGTGTTGAACTCCATTATATTCAAAGGCGAGTTTAAGATCCTTATTATATCCATCCAATTCTAGAGCATATCCATTAGCACGTTTGAGAAAGTTAGGTCTGATACTAGGAAAAGGACGCTGAAATATCGCCTCAAAAATATCTCGACATCGGGCTTCATTTTTCTTTGTTATGGGACGAGCCTTTATTTGTGATGGTTTACCTATGGAAAAATCTTGTTTACCTTTCAACCACGCAGAAATGGGTTTATAGAATAAAAATAGAATAATAAAAAAGAGGATAGCTAATCCGACTGCTACCGTGAAAAGATTATCTTTAACGAAAGTAATCCAGCTCTTTGATCGCATGATATCTTACTATTCAAGATATAAAAACACTGAACCTTTTATTTGTAGAAGATTTTTTGATAATTTTTTATCTGACTTATATCTAAACAGTTATGGCTCGTTCTCGCAGTCGTTCTCGTAGTAGAAGATCTCGCAGTCGTTCTCGTAGTAGAAGATCTCGCAGTCGTCCCCGTAGAAGAACTCGAAGATCTCGATCCCGTACTCGCCGTTCTAAAACCGGTGCCCGAAGATCTAGATCACGCTCCCGTTCACGTCGTTCTCGTAGATAATCATAATTACAGAGCGAATATAGGATCTTATTTCGATTGCCGAAAATCTTTTGTAATATACATTATTTTGATATCGTGATCAAAATACTAAAATTTAAACTATAATTCTTACCAAGGAGATGAAGCTACAGTTTTCCATACATCAATTGCTGCCGGATTACTACCTCCATTACCAGCCAGTGTAGCTACCATATTAGAGCTCGGAGCACTAGTTCCCCATTTGAATTCATCTGGCCAACCCCCAAGGAAAGGGTTACCTTTAGGACTTTGTAAATTACCGCTACTTATGTTAGATGTAGTAACAGTTTGTGCTGCCGTTGGAGTTTGGACTATAAAACCTTCCCGACGAATATTACTCTTTACCGGGTAAGTAGGTTGAACATTATATTTTGGATGATTTACTGTAAATTGTGCATTTTTTGGAGGACTATAAGATTCTCCACAACTACACTTTCCCCCCCAGGGAAGTAAGAATGCTATAATACAAAAGACTACAACTGCTCCTATAATAATGAGTGTGTTTTGTTCAACCATCTAATTACTTTAAGACTAGAAATATAAAATAATTTCAAATTTTCTCATTTACGCTGATAGTCGGACCATTTCCAGATATATTAAAAGACTGGTAATATTTATCAGTATCATAAAGACTAATTACCTATTCTTTTATCCTATAGATTTATATCCACTTACACCTAGATCTTTTTGCTATAGCTCTAGCTCTTCTAGCTATGTTTGGAGAACAATTTCTCTGTTTTGCTCTGACAAGAGCCGCTAACAAACCTCTACAATCCGGACTACATGAGCGACTATTCTTATCACAGATAGGATATTTTGGGTAATCCAAAAAACACCTGGAACCACAGCGAGAATATAACTTTCTTCTAGGATTTATACTACGAGGAGAGCTCTTGCTCCATCCTCGCATAGGCGATTTTCTCCTAGATTTCCTGTTACGTTGACGAGGCATTTTTATGTAAAGTTAGATAAAAATTTTTATCTTCAACGACTTGGTTAAACTAGAATTAAATGATTTTTAAGTCTTTGGTCTATCTTAATAATACACAATTTAACAATACGCGACTCAATATGTCTACTTATATTCTCACTCCAGCAGAACCAATGGTTAGCCTTGAAAATGATACTTGTAAAGTAGAAGATATTGAACGCGATTCAGATGATGACATGAAACATAGCCAAGTTGATGATCTAAATTATACCTCTAGCGATGATGAGGGTTCTAATTCTGTTCCAGATAAAGAGATATTAACTACCGAAATTCGTAGAGCTATCGTAGATGGAGGCGTTGCGCAATTATTATCTTCCATACAAGAAAGTTCGACAAAATTTCAGAAAAAACAAAATGAACGTAATGTAGAATTAGAACAACGCAAAACTCAACGTGACGAAGTATTAGAAAAACTCAGGATAGAACGAGCCGAGGAAAAAGAAGAACGAGAAAAAAGACGTATACTTCGAATGAAACAATTAGATGAGCGTAGGGAAATTCGACGCAAGAATATGAAGAATGATTTTTCTCAAAGAATCCAAGAAACAGAACAAACCAAATTGAATCATGCGATACAATTAGAAAAATTCAAGACTATCGAAATAGGTAAAAGAGAAATGTTAAGACATAGAGACGGTATCTCTTTAACTTTAGATATCTTAAAAGGCGTAACAATGCTCTCTTTTATCTGGTATTTATTTTATGGAGAATCTAAAACATCTCAGTAAACTTTAACCCAACATTTACATAATTCTCGCCAAAGATTAATTATACCTAATTTCAAGGTATAATTTCAAACATAATTTATTCATCATCCTCGTCATCGTCTTCCTCGTCACTTTCAACAATTTCTTCTTCACCTTCCTCCTCGGATTCTCCATCATCTCGAGAAGCAAGACGTTCAGGAAGGCGATATTTAAATCCTAAATGTTTACATTTTTCAATATCATCAAGGGTCAAAGGAGCTACAGTTCCGTCTGGACGTTGACGTCCATATACCTCTTCAGTTTTGCGGTCAAATAAAAATCCAGTAGAATCGTGCTCGTATGCACGGAATTTATTCATTTTAACACTAAAAACTGGAGCTGCATCTTTAAGAGTAGAAACAGATTCTGCTTCAGCCTCCTTTGTCTCAGTCGCCTTTTTCTTTCCTCCAGCACCTGCTCCAGTCGCTGTTGTAGTAGCCGGTTTTTTAGGAGCTACAGGTTTTTTTGCTTTTTTTTCCTCTTCCCCTTTTTTCTCATGGGCCAAATGTTTTTTACAAAAACTACCCGAGTCGCTCTCATCGGATACTTTAGAACCACAAGTTTCACCCTCTTTATCACCCTTAACATATGTATATTGACAGAATTTTTTATTCGGGTCATCATCTTTCTTAGTTTTCTTTTCTGTCGGGGCAGTCTTTTTTTCCGTTGGAGAAGCTTTTTTAGCTGGAGCAGTTTTTTTAGCCGGAGTGGGGCCGTCGACAACTTTAAGTTCATCGGTAGTCGAAGAGTTCCAGATAGCTAATGCAGAAGTTTTATCTGAAACAAGATTAGCCTCTACAAGTTTATCGATAAATTGATTCAAAGCAAGAGAGACGCAAGATTGTAATGAACTTTGGAGCTGATTCATTGCGGTTAGATTATATGAAAAATTCTTCTCTTTAAGCTTCTTCAAGTTTAAGTTCCGAAAGTCAATTAAGATCGACTTTGCAATAATTGCTATTTAAAGAAGGAACCGATAACGCCTTTAAAAATTTAAAATAATATTCTAATTTTAAATTAATCTTTAGAAATTGTTCACTCTGTAAACAGCCTTATCACACTTTCTAATTTTGTTTTGCATTTTGGACAGGACCAAGTCTCCTGACTTTTGGCTAAATCTTTAGCGCATATATTACACATGATAGCATGACCGCAAGGATTACATACATTGCGAATCCGTCTATGAAGGCATACTATACAAACTCTTCCTTCCACGTTTTCTTGTTCCTCTCCAGGCTTTGCTTTAGGTACTTTGCGAGATACAACTGATGGAGACTCTGTAGTTGATGGTTTTGCTTTGTTAGGATTAGTTAACCCTAATTTGGCAAGTTCCGCCAAAAAATCAATAACAGATTTACTCATCTGTATAGTATTAGAATATTGATTTTTCTGTATGAAGACAGAAAAAATCATTTTTATTAATTCTCGGAACGATTAAGGTTAATCTTTTATAAATAGTAATTTAGTGCAATCTTTGCCAAATCTGGAACCATTTTCTTAGATAACCCAGAATTAAGATTGGTTTTGATATGTTGGATAAGGGAAGGTATATGGTGTGGGAAATGAATAAGTGTGCATTTTTTCAAGATTTTCTTGGGGGGCATTTTATTAGTGACATAAATGAGGTTACACATAGTAAACAAATAATTATGCGATATAACCTCATTTATTACATCGAAATTAGTATCTGAACACGCGTTTGCTACAAGAAGAGGTGTTTTAAAGTCGTGAGCTTTAAATATATACAAACCATCTTCTGGACTCATTTCTTTCATAAAATCACCCAAGGATTTTTTAATCTGATTTAAAAGATAACTCTTACCGCTTTCAGACAACCCATAGAAAATAAAAACTTCGCACCGCCTTTTTGGAATTGGAATAATTGGTATTTCACCTCTTTGTTGCGATATAACAAGTCGGATATTACCTGGAGAATTATCAAAATAGTTTTTATTCTTGTAACAGATGAAAAGTCTGCTCATATTATTTATAGACTTACATTCAGGGATAGATGTAACATCATCAATCCATCGGATAATATCTGTCAAGAATGATGTTAGAATATCACGCTGTTTTTTATCTGGTATCACAAAGTTAATGTCGATATTGGATACTGAACGGCTAATTTTATCATCATTAGAAAGTGTTTGTGAAGGTTTATCAGACATTGTAAAATAGTTATGATACAACTCTATTTGTCGAACAAATAAATCAGTTAATAGAATGATATCTTGACGCTTAATAATAGAATGAATTGGCTTATTTTGTTGCTAGGAAGTTTTGCTGTTTTAACTATAGGGTTCTTTTCAACAGACGTATATAAGAATGATAAGTTTATGAAATACATTGGCTTGCTTTCCGTTTTCTCAACATTAGCTTTTATCCTATCCATCATGATCTCTTTGGAAAGAAATAGAAATGACGATATTAGTCGGCGTAAACAAGAAGATGAAAGAAAAGCTGCACAATTTATCTCTGAAACTGAAAAGAATTGGATAGATCTAGAGAGACTCTTTAGCGATAATTATCCTTATTTGACGGCATTATATATGGAACTTTATCCAAATAATTTAATAACTATCCCCCCATTAACTTCAGAACAACAGATAGAAACTCAAGACAAAGAATATCATACCTGTCAAATACTCTTACAAACAATTGAAAATATAGTCAATACAGAGGCCATTCAAAGCTTAAATTATGGATGGTTACCAATTTTTCAAAGTTGGTTAAAATCGCCTAAATTACAGAAAATTTGGAATGTTTCAAAACACTTTTTTAACCCTACAACGAATACCTTTATTGATGGTATACTTAATAAGTCGGTTAAAACTACTACTGATATGAAAAAATTATTACAGACCGTCAAGATAGTTTGAATTAGTGTTTTTAGTTTAAACTACACCTACGAGATATGTTTATTATATTTATTATGATAAACAAATGGCGTCCAAGTGTCGAAAATTACCTCGCCCGTATATATCTTATTCTATGGATCAACTTGTAGCTATTGCTAAATCTTGTGGAATTGCGTCGGAAGGGTTAGATAGGAGACAGTTGCACGCTAAAATCAATACTTCTACGCCTTCTTCTATAGAGATCTATCTTCCTAGGAAAAAACAAGAATTTTCTATAGACCAATTTATCAAGGATATTAGTAAAACTAAAACATTATCAGGAACAGAGAAGGATGATATATTACGTCTTAAATATCTCTTATCAAGACATCCAGAAGATTGTATTATGATGAGTGAGGAGAAAGATAGTCTCGGACAGTTTCGGTTAAAATCGTCTTTTACTTGGACATGTGTAGATGGTAAATATTTTCTACTCGTACCTAAACTTTTTCAACCCTATTTGACTGGATCGTGTAAAGGTAAAAGATTTATCGTTATTCTCCTCAGTATTGTAGATACTTGTATGAAGATAAATCATGCCAATATAGTCATCATAGATAGACAGTTAAAAACGGCCGAACGATTTGAACCAGATACTTGCCTTGAAGAAACGGAATACAATTTTAAATCTTTAGACGAACAGTTAGGTCTATTATTTCCAACTGTTGGATTTAAATATATCAAACCGATGGATTACTGCCCAGTAATGTGTTATCAATTTACCCAGACTTTGGAACCTGAGAGTGATTCAGAAGACAAGATGAAATTTTGCTCAGCGTGGAGCTTATTCTATGCTGATTTAAGATTAACCTATCCGGATATAAATAGGTCAGAATTAATAGATATATCTATAAATTCCATTAAGCAGCGTATTAGTCTGACTCAATTTATTGATAATTATATTGAATATGTCTTGTCTCAAGGACAATAATAGTGTTTAAGTAGATGATATAAAAATATTACCTTGGTCGCTAACAAGAAGGGCATTGAGTACATGAACCTAAACCTGTTCCAGAATCGCATAGATAGTCACAATCTCCATATTTAACATCAATAGCAGAACAACAAGCTGAAGGATTCATTGCATTTTTTCCAAGGCAATTTTGCAACCCATCTGAAAAAGTATATCTAGGAGAGCTCATATTTCTTGATCCAATACGAATCGTGGAATCATTTTTACAATTAACCTTACCAAAGACGAGAAATAAGAGAATTAAGAAAGAAAAAACACATGTAAGGTAGGAGCAAAGTTCAAATGGATCCATTATTTGATATTACATTTATATATTTTTTTTCATTGATTAACCTCTTTCCATTCTTTTCTTTCTCCTTTTGGTAAATGAATACCGTCTTTGTAATCCCGTAAAAACATATATACATTCATAGAGCGTGATGCCCTGCCTGTAGAACACCAACCGTTAGTGACTGCGGCATCCTTCATTTGCTCTGATATATGATTGATAGCTGTATTAATTATTTCCTCATTCTTTACTTCAGTTAAAATTTCGCATATTTCACAGAGGATATCATCAGCATATATTCCATCTGGCACTTGAAAATTTGGAGCACAGCCGGCAGATTCCTGGATAATTTGCAAACCTCGCACTCCATAATCTCTAACCTGTTCATTGGCTCTATCTCTAACTACATCTATAAGACAGCCTATAAGTCTCTTTTTATCACTAATGGAAAATCGGGTAGTTATCCCGTACTTAAAAAGTTTACCATCAGTTTCGCTATGAATTTCTAACTTGGGAATACCAACCCCATCAATCGTATGTGCCATCTTTGTTTAATTTAAACAAAGATTCTTTAAACTATCATTTTTCATCACATTATTTCTTACCTCTTTTTTGCCTAGACCTCGATCTATCAGATGAACTCTCGTCTGGAGAAGACGGTATAATTCTTCGAAGTCTCCGATCTTTACGCACCTGTATAGGTTGGTGGTCGGAATCGTTTTCTGACGAACTTTCTATTTCACCCTTATCTTCGCTTTCCTCCTCCTCTTCTTCGGCTGAACTAGAAGGAGATAACACAATATTACCACGAGACGGTATTACTGGGGTAGGAACTGGAGCATTAGGAGCAACAACGATAGCTACCCGAGAAGCATCCTGTTTCAAACTATCTAATTGAGATTTTATATTCGCCTCTTTTATATTACTAAGCTCAGGAGTACTTTCAGCCCTATCAGTTAAGAATGATTGGAAAATATCCTGTATATCATTTAAACTTAGGCGTTTATCGGTTAAAAAATGTTGATTAACTATTTCACTTACTAATGTCTCCATATCACCTGCTTGATTGATAAAGAATTTTTTAGCATTATAATAGTCTAGAATAGATTTTATATAAGACCCTACTCGATTGTTCTCTAATATAGTTGAATTTCCCGTATTTAAAATAGCATACGAATAAGCCTCCTTATGTGTGGCAAATTTCATAATATCAAAAAGCTCGCTAGATGTATAATTTTTTAACGTCCATACATATGGAGTTCGACGGCGTAATCCGGGGTTTGGGCCAAACCAGTATTTATTCATCTCATCTGCGTATCCAGCTGAAATAATACAAATCTGACCTTTATTCTTATCTAAAAATCCAACAATTTCATTAATTGCCTCTACTCCATAGGGATCATATTTTTCTTGTCCACTACCCTGAGCAATGGCGTATGCCTCATCTATAAATACTATGCTCTCTAAATTATCTACTAACATTTTTCTAACTTTATCAGCAGTTTGACCTACATATTGCCCTACAATTGTGGCTCTGGATTCATCAGAGACTTGTCCCAAAATGAGAATTCCCAGGTTCTTAAATATCTGTCCAATATACTTTGCCAAGGAACTTTTACCAGATCCTGGAGGGCCTAGTAAAGCGATATTGAGATATTGATTAGTATATAACCGCCAATTATTAGCAAAAGATATGACAAATTGAGCCATCTTGTTACGGATATCTTGTCGAGATTCTCCAATAATGTTATCACGTAACTGTTTTAAGCTATCTTTTAATTGTATTAAGCGATCCTCTAAATTCGTCCCAATTCTAGATGGACCATTAGTAGAGCGTATAGTTATACGTTGATTAAGATCGGTTTTAGTAGATTGAATATAGGATAAGAAACCCCTCAACTTGTTACGTTTGTCCATCTGTTCAAAATATGACTTGTTTTGCTCTTGTAAATCTTGCCAGTTTGGATAAGATACACCACTAGCAGGATCGGACTCCTCATCTGCAAGATTGGCTCTTATAGTTAAACTTCTGGGTTTACCTTGACATTGTGTACTACTATTAAACAGATTGGTTATACCTCTAGGAGCATCACTTGGAATTTCATCACTCTTGATATCAGTTACCTTTCCTGTAGTGATATCAATGACTACACTTTCATTTAAATCAAAACTTTTATATTTTCCATCTTTAGTACTCTTATATTCTATAGTATCTTTTTTCATATTGGATGCACACAGAGCATTGACAAGTCTCGGTTGTTCAGTATCAACTAGACGTTTATTAAGTTCTTCAAGTTGTTTACTATATTGCTCTAACTTAAAGTCCAAGATTCGAGGAATTCCGTCTAAAAGTTTTAGATATAAACTACTCTGGTAATTTTGTAAATCAGATATCACCTTATCGAGTTCGTCCATTTATTTGATATATTTATACAAAATAATTTAACATATTTATGCTGGAAATATGTTATATAAGAAATGGATGTCTTTGATTTTTAATAAACTGATTTTTTTCTCGATTAATATAGTAGAAAATAATACATTATAAACTCGTGCTTATATGTCTCTAGGATTTCCTAAATGTATCAGAGACTTCCAAAATGTCTCTTATATATCGTAGCACAATATATCGTAGCACAATATATCGTCCATAAACCTACACGTTTTAAATCTTTTGTTGATGTAGAAAAAATAAACTGGAATCAGTTGTCAAGAAATTCTGCAGCAATTTATCTTTTGGAAAACAACCTAGATAATATAAACTGGACATATCTCTCTATAAATCCATCCGCAATTTCCCTTTTAGAAAAGAATTTCAGAAAAATAGAATGGTCTCAACTTTCTAAGAATCCTGGAGCTATTTCTCTATTAAAAAATAACAGAAAAAACATAGACTGGCTTTGTATCAACCCAGCAGCTATTTCCATTTTAGAAACTAATCTATGCAATATAAACTGGATTTGGCTCTCTGGGAATCCCAGAGCGATTTCGCTATTGGAAAATAATCTCGAAAAAATATACTGGTCTTGGTTATCCGAAAATCCAGCCGCTATTCATCTGTTAGAAAAGAATCCAGAAAAAATAAACTGGCATTTTCTTTCTCAAAATCCAGCTGCTATTCATCTGTTAGAAAAGAATTCGGACAAGATAGATTGGTCTCGTTTATCTGAAAATCCTGCGGCAATTTCCCTTCTGGAAAAGAATCCGGACAAGATAGACTGGACTGGTCTATCTCGAAATCCTGCGGCAATTTCCCTCCTGGAAAAGAATCCAGACAAGATAAATTGGTCTAGGCTATCTTATAATTCATCAATAATAGAATTAGATATAGAACAGTACAAAAAAGATTTAAATTCATGGGTCGGAAAAAATTATCACATTGATGAACGGAAAAAATTTAATATCTCATAGAGGCTCTTGCAATCTTTCTCATTATATTCAATACTTGCACATATAAGGTCATGTTCGCGAAATGATACTTCTGTCTGAGACGCGGCCACAATAGCGGCCAATAAACCATCACAACCAGATTTTACTTTACATACATCATATGAAACATTAATTTTTCCCTGTTCTTTTAGAGCAGAGACAATACTTTTCAAAGAAAAATCTAGAGCTCCGCGTACTATCACTGGTTCTTCTTTAATTAGTTTAAATAAATCACACAACTGAATTCGAGTTTTGATATCAACTAATCTTTTATCCCCTGCGGAATCGTCAAATTTGATCTTTCCCAACGCTTTATTAAGCATGGACGATTCTGCTTGAGAATAATGATACAACTTAATAGGGTACTCTTTCTCTACAGTAAACTCTGTACACTTACATTGCTGCAATCCATCCCACCATCCTACCGATGAACAGTATTTCCAGGAACATTTAGCACATTCATGATGATTCCGAGAAAAAATAATTTCTGAGTTACATCCAGGACAAATATCTACATCTGCAATAGTTCCTATCATATTAAGAAATTCTCGGATAATAATCTCTTCTTGTTTAATATCTAAACCATTTGTAACAATGGCCTTGTAATTCCATTTATCTTTATCAATCCAACCAATACCTATCATATAGATCATATTACAAGTGTTATCTTCGAGATTAAAAATGGAGGTAACATTTTCAAAATCAATGAAAAATTCTCTATGTGGAGTTCTCCAATCATACATATCAGATTGAATTTTAACAGGCAAAATAGGATCAGATCCCTTATTCACCTTGAGAACCTTATCTACCATCGGTTTCATTTTAGGACCAGAAATACCTAAAATGTCTGCGCAACAGTCGGGATTATCCCAAGTATAAACATTACTAGCATGGGCACTTTCTCTAGCAGAAGGACCAGCTTGCCAAATTAGAGTGATTTCCTTGAGGAGTTTAGCAAGATTAGATTTAACTCCATCCCAACCAGCACTTGAATCGTTACTCATATTTGGATACAACTCTGGGACACTAGGCTCTGGAAAAATATTCCAAGATTCTCCATTGGAGCTTAATCGTCTCCACCAAGTTATTGCTTGTATGGCATCATCACAGACGTCTATATCATCATCTTTAAAATCCACTACTCCTAGCTTTGAAAAAGGGCTTCCCGAACAATATAGAGTACCCTTTTTAGTTGCCTCCCACCCTCTACCTAGTAGATAAGATTTTCCCGGGTTAAACCCTTGGATATGAGCAAGACAATTGTTATAAACATACATTTGGGCTTTATATGCTTTCTGACTTCCTACATTAAGCAGAGTAGTAAAATTGGCCTTGAGTTTGAGAGTAGAGAATTTAATATCTACAATGCGGTAATGCCAACCGATATTAAAATTACTCCCTTGTTGCTTGATAGATATTACCGGATTTTCCGTCAATTGATTCAAGTAATCGCTGCGGACAATTAGATCCGGTATACCATAAGTTTTAGAAATAGAATCAAAGATCATTCCTTGAGCAATAAAAGGTGTACCAGATTTCATCAAATTTAGAGTATCTTTCATTCTAATAGTAAATGAATTAGGTTTAACCTCTACAAGAGAGGTTCCAAATTTATCTTTTAATTTGGTCATAATTAGAGCTTCAAACGCATTTCCTTGACCCATGATGAATTTACCAAAGTCTAATCGTTTATCGTAACTAGGATGTTTATCATCAGGAACAAATCCTTTCTTTACTCCATATAGATTAAGCCAGTCTAGAATGGGATCTTTAAGTATAAAATTTCTTGTTTTGCTAGCTGATACCCATTCATTAGTAATTATGGGAATAGGAGGGATAGTTTGGGGTTGACAAGGTTCATTTTTAGATATTTTATTATCGTCTAATTGAAAAACAGATTTATGTTTGTTATTTCGTTCTGTTGAAGAAAGCTTACGTTTTTTATTTGAAGATACAGACATGTTTTATTGGACATTCTTGTCTTTAAATAAGCAAATACATTTAACTTTGAAGATTAAATATTATGAGGTATTTATTCTATTTATAAATAGAATAATTATTAAAAGGCATGTATAGGTTATGGTTCTAGAGTTATGAATCTCCTTAATAAACTAATATAGATATGTATTTTTATATACATGATCCATAAGTGTATTTGAATCCATTCTAGCTTGTTTTTGAATAATTCCAAGATCAAGGAGATCAGATTTCTTTGGAGCTATCTTCATCACTCTATTCCAGACCATGCTATCATTCCAAACTATATTATTCCCCATTAATTTGCCCGTACGACCACCTCCATACTCAATTGAACCATCATTATTTAATCTTCCTTGAATAACGGTTTGATACGCCTCATATGCATAATTTGGGGTATATCTAATCAGCTGAAACATTTGTGGAGAAATCACATTTGTCAAGGGAACATTATCGGCTAAAAATTGAAATTCAAATACACCTTCACCAGAGGCCCAATAAGACTGTTGAATATTTTCCTTGATGTTATAGAGAGTTTTATCCTGCCAAGAATTTAAAGTAGATACTATAGCTGGCTGAGACGATCGTTGCATATTTGGTCAAAGTAAAGATAAAATTCTTCCTGATACAAATAACTGAAACATTTAACAATAAAAGCTTCAAAAATCATTCAAACATCTTTAAATAATAAATAATTATAATATTTACTATCTGAAAGCTTAAAATGGCAAGATCCCGGAAACTCTCAAAATATAATCTCCACGTTAAAAAAATGATGCTAGCGGGACATTCTATGAAACAGGCTGCGGCCAGCTGGAGAGGAGGCTCTCATAAGAAATCTCACAAAAAGTCGCGTAGATCCCGTAAATCTAGAAAATCCAGTCATCACTCTATCGGGACTCATTCTCATAAAAAGAAAAAACGCACTCGAAAACTATCTAAATATAATATTCACGTAAGGTCCGTCTTAAAACGAGGTGGGACTATGAAATCTGCAGCAAAGAGCTGGAGAGGAGGTTCATAAAAAATCTCATAACCATTTCCTCGTCATTTTTCTTGATATTTTAAAATTTTAAAATTTTAGAATATCAAAATTTTCATATAAATAATATGATCTTTTCAGCTTAAAGCTAATTCATATTTCCTATAATCTCATGTCAAATATTACAAACGAACCTAGTAATTTCAAAAATACAGAAGATATCACCCCAAATCAAAGAGCTAAAATGGCTCCTCAATGTATTCTTGATTTACCTCCAGAAAATCCTGGTCGATCTTCTCTAACGGATGAACAATTTGGTGCCTCCATTTCAGAATTGATAAAAAAAGATTTTATCAAACTGGAATTTCCTCGTACTATGAAACTTCACGTTGATCCTCCTCTTAATGGACAACATTTAGGTTTAGTATCATTTATTCCATCTAAGAATGCTAAGCCCGATTTACAAGGTTGTTATGGTGTACTCAAACTTCGCGGTACTTTTCCGGATGAAAGATCCGCTGATTCTTGGTCGGAAAATATCATCCGCAACCATGATTCATACGCAAAAATAGATTTTTGTTATGTTGGGAAGCCTTTTCCTCTAATGGAGAACAATGAAATATACCGCGATACTACAAGGGAAATTGATATTCGTCGCAAAGTAGACGAAGTCCAGAGAGAGGATCTTAAGCAAAAACGAGAACAAGAAAAACTTGAAATGAGTCAGGTAAACGAACGACATAGAAATTTGCTCAGAGATACCCAAGAAGAAAAAGATGCTGCCATCGATGATCTTGAACTCTATGTACAGCTCAAAGCCAAGTGCGCAAATTTAATTCATAATAAAAAGGAAATGGAGCGTAAAATCCAGGAAACTGATGATCTTGTAGCTAAAGTTAAGAATGAGATCATGGATATGGATAAAAAACATCCAGACTATAAATCTCAATTCCTCCAACGCTACAAAGATGCTTTAGCTGCTGCAGGAATACCTATAGACGCCAATCCTCTGTTAAAATACATGATTGATTAAGACAATTAATTGTCTTGTCGTAATTCTTTACATTCATTAAACGAGTTTAATGATTAATTCATTGATTTAATTAAACCATGTCAACGCCTATCGTTAACCCTATTCACGCAGAATTCAAGGCAAGGGAAGAATTGGCCTTGATAGCTATGGACACTCTTGTGACCGCACCACTATATAGACAATATTTTTCTACTCAAATCGATTATACCGATCTGGATATACCCAAGGAAGACAAATATGAAAAGGATGCTATCATGATGATTGTCAATCAAGATACTCTAAATCTTGCCCAAGATATCGTCTCTCAAGGTTTTAATCCTTTAGTTCTAAACATGGCCTCATTTAACTGTCCCGGAGGAGGTTGGAAACGAGGAGCTTCAGCTCAGGAAGAAGAACTTTTTAGACGATCTAATTATTTTCGCGCTCTTCCTCGAGCATGGTATCCTTTGAAATGGACAACCATCATTCTTTCCCCTAGTATAACAATATACAAGGACTCTTTTTATAAAGAGATGAATACCCCGTTCAAAGTAGATATGTTGGCCGCTGCCGCAATCCAGTATCCATATTTAATAAATAACGAATATACCAAAGAAGATGGTCAACTTATGTTTAACAAAATTGATTCTATGTTTAGAGTCGCTTATTTTAATGGAAATGATTCTCTTATACTGTCAGCATTTGGCGCAGGTGCATATAGAAACCCTGCACATGAGGTAGCTAAAATGTTCAAAATCTGTGTAGCTAAGTATCGTAGACAATTCAAAATTATCACTTTTGGTATTCTCGGGGATAATTTTACAGTATTTAATGATATATTGATACAATAATTATTATCTTTTACTTATATACAATCATGTCTTATTCAGATATCACATCAACTCAATTTCTCACTAGACAACATGAATTAATGCCTACATCTATCACATATATTACGGCAGTACAAAATTTAGGATCAACTCCAGGAAATGTTGGTCCAGGACTTGTTAACTCTCCGTTAATAGTTTCTCCAGCTTCTTCGACTACATGGATTATGCCTTCTGTATCATCATATAATATTGGTTTACCAGGAGGACCTCAAGTCGGTGATACTTTTCTTGTTTGGGTGATAAATAACGGAGCAGCTTCAGCTATATTTACAGCTGGAACTGGTGGTAGCGGATCAAAGACAGTTTTTTCAGGGATTCTCGGATATATAATCCTTACATTCACCTCGTCTTCGACTTATACGCTACAATAAATTTAACCCTTTCCTTGTCCTATACAAATGATTTAATCATTTGTATATTTAACAATTACTAAATAAGCACATTTACCATCCTCTTAATTAATTTTATAGACTTTTATTGTTACTTAAATATATAGATCAGACAAGATTAAACACATAATACAGCTCGATATGTCACATTATAAGAAACATATCGCAGAACAGTTTCCAGAGATCATTTATCCAGAGCAACTTAAAGAATTAACACCAATACCACAAGACGTAGTTGGACATTATTACTATCCACTAAACGATTCTCTTTACACAATACATTGGTGTTTTAGAAATCAAGTCGAAAAACGAGATGAAAAAGATCTAGATACAAAACAAATTAGAGAGCTGAACAATTTACCCTGTATTAAATGATTTTGTTACTATTATCTTGATTTATAGTTAAACTCTTTTCAATAATGTCTCAGGATCCTAACTCGGACAATTATATTTTTAATCATGACAGAGAATGGTTACAAAAAAAGATGGGCACAAGATATTCCAAACAAGACCTATTAGACTCACTTCCGACATGGAGTAATGGTTTCTTAAATGTTTTAATTTCCTGTTTATGGGTTAAAGATAGAAGTCCGCTTTATCCCACCAGTCAAAAGGATGTAAAGATTAATATCATTAGAGATTTTATCGAGAAAGGAGAACAGCAAAAAATGTTAATTGAATATTACTATATGCAACAAGTTCGAGACTTTTATTAATTATTTTCAGCTTATAATATCTTGATAGCACATAATGGGCAATAATTGTATTGCTGAATAGACCGTCTAATCTCATTTTCCTTCTGTTGTCGCAATCTTGCAGAATGAAAATTAATAGAACGAATAGCCTCTTGATGTAGGCTATTCTCCGAACTAATCACATGTTTACATTCAAGCTGATTTATTGGTTTCATTAACTCAGTTTTATCCCAACACTCTAGAGCTCTATCTCTAACCTTTCTACTTTCAATTAATGTAAGATCCTCTAATCCAGGTCCATGTAACTTTTTTCGTTTATAGACTTTATTTAGTGCATCTTTTTGAGATGAAACAATAGCACTTTTATCTACGGTCGTATCTACAAGTTCAATTAAATCTTGCTTTTTTATAATGATAAAATCATCAGTAGTTTCAAAGGCTATAGCATCTGCTTGAGATTTATACAACCATCCAAGATTTGTCTCACTTTTTGCTAATTCTATCCAAAAATATTTATCTTGACTGACAGCATCTTTACGGTTAATTTTTTTCATACACTTGACATCAACTTTAAACGAATTTCCGTCCTTATCTATCAAAAAATCCCATCCAAGACGATCTTGAGCTGGAGTAGACCGAACTATAGTCCACCCTCTATCTTGGGCTAATTTTTTGAAATATTCCTCAGCAAGCACACCGCCTAAAGTCTGAAAACACGGAATAGAAGAGGTAGGAATAGTTATAATTTGAGAAGCAGGTTCCATCCATATAGGATAGAAAGATTTTGTAAATTTTAATAAAATCAGTTATTAAAATATCTAAGAAACCGACTTTCTTTGTTAAATATAATATTTAGAGCCTTAAAATGTCTCAAGAATATGCTATTGTCTATGCTCACTGTAAAATAAGTGGAATCGGTCATGTTTTGTATATAAAAGAAACTACCGTGTCCATAAAACGTGGCGATTTATTTCGGTCTGGACCAGGATATAATCATACCTTTACTATTAAAGATCTAAAAACACACTTTGAGGACGATCTAGAAGATATGATTGATCTAGAGGACGTTGGATTGGGTATGTTAACGATTTCAGATCCTAGAAAGAATATTCAGCCTGATACAAAGATTTGGAAAGTTATGTTGACACATTGACCACGTTTTTAACAAGACTCAATATCAAAACCATATCTAAATCTAGATGATATAATTAGCATTCTGACACGCCTCATTAATTGCCAAATAACTTTTTTGGGTATAAATACCGGAGCAGTCATAGATTGTACATATATCAATAGTTCCGTGCATCAGACAAACTTTAGGTTCTTTGTTTTTATGTTCTAATTTAGGATACTTTGTAGGAGTAATTCTAGAATGGAAATTTTCTCGTCTTTTTACCCCTTTATTTAAAGATATAGACGAAAAAGAGGCACAATAAAAATCCCAGTTAAAACTCGACATCACTAATTTACATATTATATATCAAGATATTCTTCGGGCTAATTGACTTTTAATATTACTTTCAAGAATTATAGACTTAAAGAAATCTATCTCTTCTTTAATACTGAACTAAACATGGCTACTATATCTAATCATTTTTCTGTTCTTGACGATATCGAGGATAATTTCCCCGATGTAACCCAAACGATGCCTATGTCTCCGGTATGCTCAAGCGTAAACAAAGAATCGGAACCTATAAATGGGTTTGTATATGGAGATACGACGCTTCCGAATAATTCCCCTAAGAAAGGTGCTATATCACGAGTTATGGACTTCAAATGGGGTGATGTAGAGGATGACGACGATCCCATTGGAGATGTAGTCAGTATTCCCATAGCTAAACGTATGGAGTCAGCCGAAGTAAGTACTACTAAGGAAACTGAAAAATTTGTTACTCCAGCTAGCACATCAACGGGACAGAATATTGCTTACACGCAACAAGATACCGATAGAAAATCTAATGAGCAACCAAAGGCTATCATGACAGATGAAGAAAAACAAGCCTGGAAAACATTCGATCATAGTTTATCTAATAAACGCGAACTCGAGGTCATACATAATGTTCGAGTATACAATAAAGATACAAAAGAGGTAACTACAGAGAAAAACACTCGTAAGTTTCGTGTAGTATCCAAATCGGTCTATGATGGATTTCGTAAAATTATTAGTAAATACCGCACACATAACGGAAATAGGATCAATTATCATGAACAAGTCGAAAAGATCAAACTTGCCAATAGTCTTATGGAAATAGCATTCAAAGATCCCAAAGTACCCTGCTGTTATGTTTATCCTGTTATTATTATAACATTAGAGTCTGGTAAAACACTTACTCGTAACGAAGTTCACAAAGGTTCAAAATGTTTTTTTGAAGTTAGCGATATTTCGTACTATCCTGCATTCTCACAAAATTAAGTTTCTAATATTATATCTCAATATCAGCCTTCATTTTCAGATCAGTTTATCTACTTGTTATACTTTAATATATCGTGAGATCTATTAAAATTCCTATCAATTTATACTTTATTTTTTATTTATTTCTTTTCTATTGTTAAACTAACACCATGGCAACAACTCCAATGCCAGACGGCTTTCAGGGCCCAAACACAAACAATGTAGCCAACGATTTTTCCACGGCATTCGTAGGCTCCGCGAATAATTACTCTACAACTATGAACCAGCAGCTAGCGTTGCCTGTCCCTTTAGGGTCACAACTAAACCTCTTGGATGCTCAAAATATGGGTAATCCATATATCCAAGGTGATCGTATGTCTGATATGATGCTCGGGCCAATGCAAAATTCCCTTGTTGGATACAATACTTTAACTGGTATTGGAAGAGAAAATAAAATGGAATATAGTGCTCCTTATTTTAGCATGAGTTCAGCATACGGAAAATATTAAATTTTATAAAAATTGTTACCCTGTTGTTATTGTATAATAATTATACAATAAATACTTAATATCTTATATGGTCTGTAGTTTTTTAATTGTCGCACAAAGATATTTAACTTGATGTAAACAGTCATCTAAAGGATTGTGCAAAGTTCCTTCAAACTTGGTAGATTTTTTAATTTCTGGAAAAAGAGAGGAAATTGTCCTGACACATCGGGTTCCATAAAACATCCATGGAATAGGTAACTTCATAGCTTGATATGCGGAAGCTAAAATACTACAATCAAAATCCGAACTATTGCCATATATACGCAAATTTCTCCTATCTCCATCTATAGACTGGAGAAAATTAGAAAAACCATTCAATACATCACGTAATGGTTTCCTATTATCACCATATACTTCTACCCTGGCAGCTCGGCTTTGTTGCATCCACCAAGTTAAAGTATCGCCTGTAACAGTAAGTCCAGAATCTAGACATGATTGGATACCAATTCTTTCGTAAAATGTTTTAAGCGTTTGGCCAGTCTGTATATCAAACTCTACAGCTGCCAGCGAACAAATGACACTTCCAGGAGTTACTCCCAAAGTTTCCAGATCGAGCATAATATGCCTTTCTTTATGTTCATGAAAATTATTAGATAAAACTGGAGTAGACATGGAGACGATTTAATGAAGTGTTTATTCCTTTAACTTGTAATTAGATGTCCTGAAATATTGTCCACTAAATGAAAAATAAATCTTGTATTGAGGTTTAAAGACATCCCTTCTCTTAATTACCTTATCTAAACATCTGAAAATGTCTACTTCTCAAAAAACTGTTACACAAGCTTCGGAAACTGCTCCAATCAAATTAGCACCAAGATCTTCTACATCAATCGCGGCTAGAGCTGCCAGGGTAAATGCTCACTTACAAGGACAAACCCGTCAAGTTCGCCAACGTAGTACTAAACCTTGTTATGCCTTCTTTGGGCGAGATCGTTTTTGTGAACGGGGACAAGATTGTGGATTTAGTCATGATCCAGAAAATTTTGATGCCGAGGCTTATAAAGCAGAACGCGGCCTAATCGATTGTCCCAGGGGATGTGGGAATTATTGTAGAGAAAGTTCAAATCAATGCTCTTCATGCGTTCAAACTCTATATGATCAACGTAATCAAGAAAGGAACGCTCGTCAAGCAGAATTCGAATCTCGCCCTGAACAACCCTGTAAAGGTTCTTGGCTTAGTGCTGATGGTAATCGAGTATACTGTGGCACTATGACTAAATTCCGGCTTTGTCACCCGTGTAAAAAAGACTTTGATGAGCGTCCCGAGGAACAATGTAAAGGTTCTTGGAGAGATTCGAATGGAGAACAAGTATTATGTCAGAATACTTCGCGCTACAGACTATGTCCTAGTTGCCATAATACAGAAAAACAATACACAATCCGTCGCTAGGATTGGAGCTGAAAAAAGATTAATTTGATTCAAATATGTTTAAAGAATGATCTTTAAATATAAATACAATTTTCTACTCATTATAATCTGGAAAACGCTGAAGGTCGTGGTGTGAAAACTAACAAAAATGTTAGAAAATGTATAAGCCCCGTCGCATAGGCAAATAATATAGAACTTACAAGACTAACTGTCGGATGAATATGTTTCTAGGCGCGTTAACGTCTCTTCCGGCTGTTAGATTACACTTGGGACAATGGAAGATCTCGCTTTCTCCTACGTTGTAGTTTTCAGAAAAGCATATTCCGCAAGTTAATGTAGTTTTATATTCATTTTTTGGAATTAAGACTGTACATGCCCTAAGCTCTGCTTTGGATATCAGCCGCTTACGAAATTCAGCGTGAGATAGGGCTAGTGTTTCTCTTTTTGTATAGGAGCTTATTGAATTAGATCTAATCATACTGAGAGTTCCGTAATGAGGAAGGATGATAGTACCGTATTTTTTACATAAGGAATTGGCAGTTTTTAGATGTAGGTCATTTATCATATTTCGGAGTTTTTCCTGTAGAAGAGCTCTACGAATTCTGAGTTCTTCATTATACTTCAAGCTTCCTTTGAAATATTGTTGTTTAAAACTGTTTATAGACATCTGATAGATCCTTATAATTTCGCTTACATGATATCCGTGTTGTTCTACTTCTCCTTGCGGGGAATATACAGTTTGAAAATTTCTAACCCCACCATCTAATGCAGCTTGTTTAGTAGAATTGTTAGGCTTAACTTCGGCTGAATAAGGGAAACAAAAATAATATTTGCTAGACTTTGTTTTTAAGAGTTTATAATCATACTGGATATTTTTGCTTATAATATCCTGAAGAGTTTTATTTCTTTGTGAACGTCTATCTAGAACTATAGGTTCACTCATGAAAGTTGGGTAAAGTTTTATACCTATTTGAGGGTTTTTAGATCCGAGTTTAGTTTCTAATATTTTTATACTTGTATTTTTCGAAGGAATTGTAATACATTGTTGTTCACCCTTCTTTTGAAACTTCATTACGGGACGTTTAATATATTTAGACATGTAATTCTGGAAATTAGATTGTTTCCATTGTTCTCTTTGTTGCTTGATAATATAACGGTTAAATGCATTACTCACTCCGGTAAAATATTCCTCTATAGCATTACTTCTAATATCTTTTGGAGT
>Ga0302280_1000564_pt1 | contig 32986 bp, 42 predicted proteins | sample III_Fen_E1_1_FD_198771 | JGI IMG/M metagenome (GOLD analysis project Ga0302280, IMG submission 198771) | Peat permafrost microbial communities from Stordalen Mire near Abisko, Sweden - III_Fen_E1_1 | ecosystem: Environmental > Terrestrial > Soil > Wetlands > Permafrost | place: Sweden: Abisko... | reverse complement strand
TCGAAAAAGATATTTGTGGAATCGTAGATTTGGTAAAGATGAAAGCCTTCACTTACACCGAATTCAAAGACAAAGAACTCACAGAGAGTGAAATTCCTGCTGACATGCTTGATAAAGCTAAAAAGTATCGCCAAGAACTGATAGAAAAAGCTGTCGAATCCGACGAAGCTTTGATGGAAAAATATTTGTCCACTGGTGATTTGACCGAAGAAGAACTAAAGAGCGCAATTCGCAAAGCTACTATTTCCAGCAGTATGTATCCAGTTCTTGGTGGAGATGGTCGTGGAGTTATCGTCCGAACAATTTTGGATGCAGTCACTTTTTATCTTCCTTCACCATTGGAAAGACCGCACGTAGCTGGTGTCGATCCTAAGACAAAAGAAATCACCGAAGAGACTCCTTTGATCTTGCGCAAGCCTGATGATAGCGAACCTTTCTCCGCTTTAGCATTTAAAATTGCTACAGATCCTTTCGTCGGTAAACTCGCTTTCTTTAGAGTCTATTCTGGAAAAGTAGAAGCCGGATCGTATGTACTGAATACCCGCACGAACAATAAAGAACGCGTCGGACGTTTGGTACGCATGATGGCTAACGACCGCGAAGAAGTCAAAGAAGTTTACGCTGGCGACATCGCCGCAATTATCGGTCCTAAGGACACAGTAACTGGTGATACTCTTTGTGATGTCGATCATCCTATCAGACTTGAATCAATCAAATTCGCTGAACCAGTTATCTCTATGGCTATTGAGCCTAAGACAAAAGCTGACCAAGAAAAGATGGGTATGGCTTTGGCTCGTTTGGCTGAAGAAGATCCTACATTCAAGATTCGCTCTGACGAAGAAACAGGTCAGACGCTTATCTCCGGAATGGGAGAGTTGCACTTGGATATCATCGTCGATCGTATGCGCCGCGAATTCAAAGTGGAAGCCAATGTTGGTAAGCCACAAGTCGCCTACAAAGAAAAGTTCAAGAAGATTATCGAATCAGAAGGAAAGTACATTCGTCAGTCTGGTGGTAAAGGACAATATGGACATTGTCGTCTTCGCCTAGAACCTCGCGAACCAGGTGCTGGATTTACTTTTGAAAGCGAAATTGTTGGTGGAACCATTCCTCGCGAATTCATCGCTCCTATCGAAAAGGGAGTCAAGGAAGCTGCGGAAAATGGTGTTATCGCTGGTTACCCAGTTATCGACTTTTTCTGTGCAGTTTATGATGGAAGTTTCCACGAAGTTGACTCTTCGGAAATGGCCTTCAAAATTGCCGCTTCTAAAGCTTTCCAAGATGGTGTTAGAGCAGCAGATCCTATTTTGCTCGAACCAATCATGAAAGTCGTGATTACGGTTCCTGAGCAGTTCATGGGAGACGTTATCGGAGATGTAAACTCCAAGCGTGGACAAGTCAAGGAAATGAGCGATCGCGGACAGAACAAAGAAATCGAATCTTATGTTCCTCTTGCTGAGATGTTTGGGTACGTAACTTCTCTGAGGTCTATGACTCAAGGTCAAGGCAGCTCGACCATGGAATTTGACCACTACGCCGAAGTTCCAAAGAACGTTGCAGCCGGAATCATTGAAAGCCGCGCAACAGCAAACGCTCGTAAAGGACAGTAAAATATTTTTGTATTTCAAAAGCAAACACCCCGTTCCAATTTCTCGGAACGGGGTGTTTTTGTTTTTGGAGTCTGTCTAATTATTTTATAGTATTAGTGTTGCTGCTGGGCAGCGTTATTCTCGATGCCGATGTTGGCGTTGATTTCCGGTCCGGCTATGGACCAGAAGATAAACAGCGCCGTGATCACGGCACCTACCAACAGTTGTGCGCCGAAGACAAATGTCCGTGCGCGTTGCATCTGATACAGCCTGTAAACCGTGACGACATCTGCCGCGATGAGAAAAATAATCATCGACGGTATGTTGAACATGATATACAGACTCATCAACAGGCCACCAGTCGCAAACATCGGATAGCACTTGCTAAAATTGTCGGCGTACGGGTAGCCAGAGTGTTGGTGCTGCGCGCGCAAGGCCGAGAGCCCTAAGACATTGAAGACCGCAGCAAAAAACCAGTCGCGGTTATAGCACGCGAAGTAAGAAATGACCGCGAGGGCCAGACCTACAACGCATAAGACTATGGCCCAGAAAACATCTTTCTGGTCCGAACATGCATCCGCTTCGGCTGGCTCGTAGCAACCGAAAAAATACTTAGAAAGCCCCATTGCAATCCTCCTGGTGGATTTCACGCATTATATAACAAATATAACCAAAAGTCAAATAATGGGGTCTGGCCCGGGGTCAGACCTCAAAAATGGTGTATAAAAAGCTAATAAAATCAGGTAGTTTTTGATGTGCTAAATTGGGTGGGGTCAGGTACGGGGTCAGACCCCGTACCTGACCCCTGACCCCACTAATAAAACCTTTATTTATGGTATAATTAGTGCATGGAAATCCTCAAAGATATATCTTTAGCTCCTTACACGACATTCAAAATCGGTGGTAATGCCACATATTTTGCTCATGTTACAAATCTTAAAGATTTGTCCGAAACTCTGGTATTTGCTAAAGAGCATAATTTTTTAGGTGCAGACAATCTGCTTTGTCTGGGTGGTGGCAGTAATATGCTTATTTCTGACAAAGGCTTTAATGGATTGGTTTTATCTTTGGAAAACAAAGGGATAGAAATTGTAGAAGAAGACGTTGATTCGGTCTTAATAAATATTGCTTCTGGTGAAGTCTGGGATGATGTGGTCGCTTGGTCTGTAGAAAACGGCTTTTGGGGAATAGAAAACATGTCGGCGATCCCTGGCAATGTCGGCGCTTTCGCCGTGCAGAATGTTGGCGCTTATGGGCAGGAAGCCGCACAAGTTTTGGATTCTGTAAGGGTTGTCGATATTCAAAGTGGGGAGTCTAAAATAATTAGCAGCGAGCAATGCGGCTTCTCATATCGAAAAAGCATATTCAATTCTGAGAAAAAAGGTAAATATTTAATTTTTAGTATAGTTCTAAAACTTTCTAAAATCCCAAATCCAAATTTAGTTTACAAAGATCTTAAAAATTATTTTGCTGAAAACACTAGTCCGACTTTGCAAGAAATCAGACAGGCCGTCATAGCTATCAGATCGTCAAAACTTCCGAACCCAAAGGAAACGGGTAACGCTGGTTCGTTTTTTAAGAATATATTTGTAAATCAGACTGAATTCCAAGAAATAGGCAATAAGATAGCAGAAAAATTCGGATTGCCTGCCCAGCAAAAGCTTCTCACAATATCAAAATCACAAAGTGACGGTAAAATCAAAGTTCCAGCAGCATTTCTAATAGAACTATGCAACTTAAAAGGCTATTCTATCGGTCCAGTCAAAGTTTATGAGAAGCACTCACTGGTTTTGGTTAATACTGGTGGAGCCCTAGCCTCAGATGTCTTTAAACTAATAAAATATGTAAGGGAGACCGTTTATAAGAACACTGCTGCCGTGCTAGATTGTGAACCTAACTTTGTAGGTTTTACCCATGCAGAGCTAGAGGATCTTATGCACTTATCCACTAACTCATAGAATTTGACATTTGTGCGTACTATTGGTACTATTGACTAGCGTTTTATGCGCATAAATTGCGCTTTGTTTGTTTTAACTAAAATTAATTAATTCAGCCCTGGACGCTTTTATAAACCCTTTTTAATAAGGTAAAGAGTGTTTGTAAAAGCGAAAAAGAGCCTAGCTCGGGCTAAGAAGGAAAAAGAATGGCAGAAAAGTTTGAACGCAATAAGGTTCACGTCAACGTAGGAACTATCGGTCACGTCGACCACGGTAAAACCACTTTGACTGCAGCTATTACGACCGTGTTAGCAAAGACCGGTCATGCAAAAGCTAAGGCATATGACCAGATTGATAATGCTCCAGAAGAAAAAGCTCGTGGTATTACAATCAATACTTCACATGCTGAGTACGAAACAGATAAGCGCCACTACGCTCACGTAGACTGTCCAGGACACGCTGACTATGTTAAGAACATGATCACCGGTGCCGCTCAAATGGACGGTGCTATCTTGGTTGTTTCCGCAACTGATGGTCCAATGCCACAGACTCGCGAACATATTCTTTTGGCATACCAGGTTGGTGTTCCTAATATCATTGTTTACATGAACAAGTGTGATATGGTCCAGGATGCTGAACTTCTTGATTTAGTCGAAGAAGAAATCCGTGATTTGTTGACCAAATATCATTACGATGGTAAGAATACTCCAATCATCCGTGGATCCGCTTTAAAGGCCTTAGAAGGCGACCAATCAGAACTCGGTGAACCTTCTATCTTGAAGCTTGTTGATGCTTTGGATACATACCTTCCTGACCCAGTACGCGAAACCGATAAGCCTTTCTTGATGCCTATCGAAGATATCTTCTCAATTGAAGGACGCGGAACAGTTGTCACAGGTAGAATTGAACGTGGAATTTTGAAGGTTGGCGATGAAGTCGAAATTATCGGTCTTCGCCCAACAGCTAAAACAATTATCACTGGTATCGAAATGTTCAACAAACAGTTGGATGAAGGACGAGCCGGAGATAACGCCGGTGTCTTGCTTCGTGGTACTAAAAAGGACGAAGTCGAGCGCGGACAAGTTTTGGCAAAACCAGGTTCTACAACTCCTCATTCTGAATTCGAAGGTGAAGTCTACATCTTGACCAAAGATGAAGGTGGACGTCATACACCATTCTTCAAGGGTTACAAGCCTCAGTTCTACATCCGTACAACCGATGTGACTGGTGAAGTCATCCTTCCAGAAGGACAAGAAATGGTCATGCCTGGCGACACATTAAAAATCAATGTTAAATTGATTACTCCTGTCGCTTTGGAAGACAAACTCCGCTTCGCTATCCGTGAAGGTGGGCACACTGTAGGTGCCGGAGTTGTGACCAAAATCACTAAATAATATAGATATTTAAAGCCAGATCTGCTTAAAATACAGGTCTGGCTTTAATCCAAAAGCGCACTTTTGACAAAAAATCATTATTCCGCTAGAATAAGCAAGTGTTCATTAGAAATTAATCAAGCAATTCGCACATTATTAGGCAAAAAATGGAATCGGCAAAGAGCAAGATCAGAATAAAGATACAAGCATACGACCACAAGTTGGTAGACCAGTCAGCTAAGCAAATCGTAGACACTGCTAAGAGAAGCGGTGCAACGGTGACAGGTCCTATTCCGCTTCCAACAGAAAAGACTAAGTACACTGTACTTAGGTCTACTTTCGTGCACAAAGATAGCCGAGAGCAGTTTGAAATGCGCGTTCATAAGCGTTTGATTGATATAAACGAACCAACACCAAAGACTATTGATGCGTTAAGCAATCTCAATTTGCCAGCAGGTGTGGACGTCGAGATAAAAATGAACTAAACAGTTTCCAGAGCTAGTAGGACAGATTTTTAAAAAGTATTTTTGAAAAAAGAAAAAGTTTGTAGCAGAGAACTTCGTCAGACAAATCCTATAAGGGTTTCGTCTAGATGACACCCTCTGTACCGAATGATTTCTTCTATAGGTTAACAACTTCATTAAATCGCTTCGCAAGAAGCACAACAAATGTCCCATTAAAAAACCCGAGAAGGTATATCTTCAATAAAGCTACAAGTAATAAATCCAAACCTTTAATGGTGGGTTTATCCGCCGTAGCCTTGGCGAAGGCGGACCGTCTCGGTTTTTTTTAAGATAATTTCTTATAAGACCGGTTTTAAATAATTATACTGCGTCATGCAGTGAAAGGATTATGTACGTTCCGAAAGGAATGGACCTCTAACAAATATGAAATTTGCGATAGCAAAAAAACTGAACATGACCTCGCACTTCTTGGAGACTGGTACAGCCGTTCCGGTGACCATTCTGCAAGCAAGCCCCCTGGTCGTGACCCAACTGAAAACCACTGAAAAAGATAAGTACGAAGCGGTTCAAGTGGGATATGGAAAGAAGAATAAGATCTCAAAATCAATCGCTGGACATCTTAAGGGTGCTGGCCCTTTCTCACTCTTGAAAGAGTTTACAGTTGAGAAGGCTGCTGATTACGCTTTAGGCCAGAGACTTGATTTACAATTTGAAATAGGTGAAATGGTTGATGTCATCGGTGTAATGAAAGGTCGTGGTTTCGCCGGTGTTATCAAGAGACATGGTTTCCATGGTATGCCTGCTTCTCACGGACACGATAAGCCAAGAGCTGTAGGTTCTATCGGACAACGTTTTCCTCAGCACGTTCGCAAAGGATTGAGAATGTCCGGAAGAATGGGTGGCTGTGAAGTTACCGTAAAGAATTTGCAGATTGTCGACATAGATGTAAAGCGAAATCTGATTGCCGTCAGCGGAGCTGTCCCAGGACATCGCAACGGTATCGTCAGAATAATAACAACCGGTAAAGTAAAGCCTTTGGAATTAGTGCCCAAGGCCTCAGATAAGAAGAAATAATTTCCAATAGGCAACTCATATGAAAATCGATTATTACGACAGTAAATACGAGGTTGAAGGTCAAGTAGAGCTCAACCCAAAATTATACGAAGTTAAAGCCGATGCAGGAATCGTAGAGCAGGCTGTGCGCGTTCAATTATCCAATGCTCGTGCTTCTATCTCAAATACTAAAACCAAAGGCGAAGTCTCTGGTGGTGGTAAGAAGCCTTGGAAGCAAAAAGGTACAGGACGAGCCCGTGCTGGTTCTACACGTTCTCCAATTTGGAGACATGGTGGTATCACTTTCGGTCCACGCACTGAACGAAACTACACTCTTAAGATAAACAAAAAAGAGTGGAGAAAAGCATTGTCCATGGTTCTTTCTGACAAGGTTGCTGGAAAAGGTTTCGTCGTCATGAATGAAATAATCGTTCCTGAAGGCAAAACCAAAGCATTAGTCGCTTGGCTCAAAGGTTTAAAGACCGCCATAGCTAATGATTCTAAAAAGTTCCTCATAGTGCTTCCTGGAAAAGATCAGACTGTAGAGAGAGCGATCCGTAATATCCCTTCAGCAAAAGCTATTCAAGCTGATTCTCTAAATATTGTTGATCTTATAGATTGTGATACAGTGATTCTTCCAAAGCCAGCGCTAGAAGTTATTGAAAAGACTTATTTGAAATAATGCCTATATGAAGAATACTAATTTAATCCCAAACGCGGCTTATGATACAGGTGCTCATCGCGTATTGGTCAAACCTATAATTTCAGAAAAAAGCTATTCACTAAGTCCTAGTGGAAAGTACGTTTTCAAAGTGGATCCAAAAGCCAACAAGATTTCTGTACGCAAAGCCGTAGAGAAGCTTTATGGCGTGAATGTAGTCATGGTAAACATCATGAATGTTCGCGGTAAGAACAGGACATTTGGACGTATTGCCGGCAAGACTTCCGATTGGAAAAAGGCTATCGTAACACTTAAGGCTGGGCAGAATATCGCTCAGTTAAATGGTGGAGGAGCTCAATAATATGGCCGTAAAAATTTACAAACCAACCAGCAATGGCAGAAGAATTCAATCAGTCACAAACTATAGAGAAGTTCTGAAGGCTGGACCTAAGTCCCCAAAGAGTTTAGTTCTTTCTAAAGGCAAGAATGCCGGCAGAAACAACTCTGGAAAGATTACTGTCCGTCATCGTGGCGGAGGATTCAAGAAGCTTATCAGAATCGTAGATAATTCCCGTGTTGATAAGTTGAATGTTCCTGCAAAAGTCTTGAGCATAGATTATGCTCCTGGACGATCATCTTTTATTTCATTGATTTCATATCGCGACGGCGAAAAACGTTATATGCTCGCACCGCATGGTATAAAGGTCGGAGATGTTGTTGTTGCTAGCGAGAAGGCTGAACCTAAGCTTGGCAATAGAATGTTCATGAAGAATATTCCTGTGGGAACATTCGTTCATGACATCCAGTTGCAGCCTACAAGCAAAGGAACAATCGCCCGAAGCGCTGGAAGTTTTGCTGTATTGCAATCTTTGGATAGCGGATACGCATTACTGAAGATGCCAAGCGGCGAAATCCGCAAAGTTCCAGAAGTCTGTATGGCAACAATCGGACAGGTTTCCAATATTGATTGGGAAAATGTCAGGATTGGAAAAGCTGGAAGAGTAAGGCTTATGGGTCGCAGACCAATGGTCAGAGGTAAAGCGATGAACCCTGTTGACCACCCTCATGGAGGAGGAGAAGGTCATAACCCAATCGGTATGAAGTATCCAAAGACCCCATGGGGTAAACATGCTTTGGGTGTAAAGACCAGAGATGCAAAGAAGCCAAGCCGCAAGTTCATTATCCAGCGCAGGAAGAAATAATTTTTTCTAAGATATATGTCAAGATCACTTAAAAAAGGGCCATACGTAGACGAACGTTTAATAAAAAGAATCGTCGGTGCTAAGCAAGGTTCAAGATTCAAAACTTGGGCACGCGAAGCTTCTATCACTCCAGAGATGGTAGGTTTCATCTTTGAAGTACATAATGGCAAAATTCATATTCCAGTTTCTGTAAGCGAAAATATGGTCGGGCACAAGCTTGGAGAATATTCACCAACTCGTAAATTCTCCAGACATGGCGGTAAGATGGCTAAAGAACAATCCGCTGCTGCAGTACCAGCTAAATAATCCTTAACATTCGTATGATTTAATATGGCACGAAGCAAAACAGTACAATCGAAAACAGCGGAAGTAAAGACAGCCGAAGCCCATGCGATGGGTTTGCGTCTTAGTCCAAGAAAAGCCAGGCTCGTAACCAATTTGGTTAAGGGTATGCCTGCTTTGGATGCAATTGAACAATTGCGCTTTACGAACAAAAAAGCTTCAAAATATGTTATTGACTTACTGCGCTCAGCCGTAGCCAATGCCGAACATAATTTCAAGCTCGATGCTGATCGCTTGTATATTAAAACAATCACTTGTGATATGGGTCCTAAACTCAAACGCTATATGCCGAGAGCTCAGGGCAAGGCCAGCGAGATTCGCAAGCCAACCAGTCACTTGCACGTAATTCTAGAAGAGAGATTAGGAGCTAAAAAGTCTAAGATTCAGAAGTCTGGAGCTCCATCAACCGGTAAGCATACAGCAGTCAAAGAGACAGCTTCCATAACTGACGAAGATCCTAACAAGGCAGAACAGAAAGTCAGCGCAGAACATGGCAAGATCGCCGGTAAGCCTAGCCAAGCAGGGAAGTCTAGCGAAAGAGTAAAGTCGAACAAAGTAACGCAAAAACGAAGATTATTTAACCGCAAGAGCGGAGTATAAAGTTATGGGACATAAAATCTCACCAACAAGCTTTAGGCTTAATATAACTGAAACCTGGAAATCCAAATGGTTTTCCAAAGGGAATTTTGCTAAGACTTTGCAAGAAGATGTTCAGATTCGCGAATATTTGATGGTCGCTTTGAAAAAGGCGGGCATAGTAAGAATCGATATCGAAAGACTCAATGATGGCGCACTCACAGTCATAATAAAATCCACTAAACCAGGAATGATTATCGGCAAGGGTGGTGCTGGAATCGAAGAGCTCAAAAAGAAAGTTAAGCAGAAGGTCGGCTTAAAGCAAGATATCAAGATCAACATCGAAGAGATTCGAGATGTAAATTTGCAATCACAAGTGATCGCTCAGAACATCGCCGAAGCTTTGGAACGACGTGTTTCCTTCCGACGTTTGATGAAGCAATCAATTGAGCAAATCATGAATGCCGGCGCAAAAGGTGTAAAGATCGCAGTCGGTGGACGTTTGGGTGGAGCTGATATTGCTCGTACCGAACATTTATCTTCCGGAAAAATGCCTTTGCACACAATGCGCGCTAATATAGATTTTGCCAGAGCCACTGCTTTTACGACTTACGGAACTATCGGAGTAAAAGTTTGGATAAACAAAGGTGAACTATTTGAAAAACTGGTACCGCTTCAGGCTACAAACAGTTTTGATCAAAGAGGACCACGAAGACCAAGGAGCCAGAAATAAATGATGATTCCTAAAAAACTCAAACACCGCAAACAGCATCGTGGAAACAACAAAGGAATGGCAACTTCCGGTACCGCAATAAACTTTGGAAGTTACGCATTGAAGGCCACTGAGAGCTCCTGGGTTACCGCTAGACAGATAGAATCTGCAAGGCGTGCAATGACCAGATACATCCAGCGCGGTGGAAAAATATGGATTAGAGTATTTTCAGACAAGCCTGTCACTAACCATGGAAACGAATCAACTATGGGAGGCGGAAAAGGTGCAGTAGACCACTTCGTCGCCGTAGTTAAGAGAGGTAGAATCCTCTTTGAGATGGATGGTGTTGCCGAGAACATGGCAAAAGAGGCAATGCGATTAGCAGCTTACAAGCTTCCGATTAAGACTAAATTTATAACCAAGAACGATTAACGATTATGACCATTAAAGAATTGCTACTCAAAGGTGAACCAGAGCTCTTGAAAGACTTGGCGACCTTGAGGGACAAACAGCGTGAACTACGCTTTAAAATCCACAGCCAAGAACTCAAGAATGTCCGCGAACTGTCAGCAGCCAAGAAGGACGTCGCGCGCATTTTGACGGTCATAAGGCAAAGAAGCCAGGAGATCAAATAATCATGGATAAAGTCATACGCACAAAAATCGGAACTGTAGTCTCTGACAAGATGAACAAGACTGTCGTCGTGAAAGTTGATTCTAGAAAACAGCATCCGAAGTATAAAAAGACATACATGGTGTCTAAGAAGTTCAAAGCTCACGATGAGAAGAACGAATATCATGTCGGGGATCAGGTCGAAATCCGCGAATCCAAACCATTGTCGAAAGACAAGAATTATACAGTAATCAGGAAAGTATCTTAATAATATGTTACAAGTAAGATCATGGATGAACATCACGGATAACACCGGCGCAAAAGTTGTCGCCCTGTTCTCCGTAAACGGAAAGAATGCTAAACGCTTTGCGCGTTTGGGTGATGTGGTTTCTTGCTCAGTGAAGCAATCCTCTCCTAAAGGCCAAGTCAAAAAAGGTGATAAAGTCTACGCAGTCATCGTCCGCACCCGCAAAGAAGTTCGTCGCAAAGACGGTTCTTATATCCGTTTTGATGATAATGCCGGAGTGCTTGTAGACAAGAACAGCCTTGAACCAAAAGGAACGCGTATCTTCGGTCCGATACCACGCGAACTCAGGGAAAAAGGTTTTTCTAAGATAATTTCCCTCGCACCGGAGGTCGTATAACATGCCGATGAACAAGATAAGACTCAAAAAAGGCGATACGGTAAAAGTTCTTAGCGGTAAGGATCGCGGCAAGAACGGTAAGATAATCGAGGTTCGACCGGAGCAGCTGAGAATCGTTGTGGAAGGTATCAATATCCACAAGAAATTTCAAAAAGCTGCTCAGGGAAAGCCTGGAACCAGTGTTTCCTTCCCGGCTGCTCTAGCTTCCGGAAAAGTAATGCTTGTCTGTCCTAACTGCAGTAAGCCAACAAGACTTGAGACCAAAATTCTCGAGAATGGCGAAAAGCAGAGGATCTGCAAGTTATGCAAGAAAGGCGTATAGGTACACGGCAATGAATAGATTAAAACAACAATACGACAAAGAGCTTAAAGGCAACCTTGCTAAAAAGTTCAATATCAAAAATCTTCTGGCCGTGCCTCAGGTAAAGAAAATTGTCCTGAACGTCGGAGTCGGTAATACTCTCAAGGATCCAAAATTCTTGGAAGCAATCATCAATGACATCAGAACGATTACCGGTCAGCAACCAGTCAAGTCCGCAGCAAGAAAATCAATCGCAGGCTTTAAGATTAGAGAAGGACAGATAGTCGGTGTGATGGTTACTCTCAGAGGTCCACGAATGTATGACTTCTTAGACAAACTGATCAACAGCGCCCTGCCTCGCGTAAGAGATTTCAGAGGATTGAGTGATAAAGCTTTTGATGGACAAGGGAATTACCATATCGGATTAAAAGAACAGTTGGTCTTCCCGGAAATTAATGAAGAGAGTCTAGAACACACGTTCGGCCTGCAAATTTCAATAATAACAAACGCGGGTACGGATGAAAAAGGTCGAGAACTGCTGCGCAGTATGGGTTTCCCATTTGCGGAACAAGCTAACTAAGGAATAACTATGGCTAAGAAATCGATGATTGCAAAAGCGCTTAGGTCCAGGACCAAGCCAAAATTCTCCACCAGAGTCGTAAGACGCTGCTGGAAGTGCGGAAGAAACCGTGGATACATGCGCGATTTTGATCTTTGCCGCATTTGTTTCCGAGAGTTGGCGTCCAAAGGTGAGATCCCAGGCATAACTAAGTCATCTTGGTAAAGGAATAAATATGTTTACCGATCCAATAGCAGATATGTTAACAAGAATCCGCAACGGTCTATCCGCCAAAAAGGCGACAGTTACCATTCCGTATTCTAAATTAAAACAGAGCTTGGCTGAAATACTCGCCAAGGAAGGGTATCTTACTTCAGTATCCGTAAGCGGTGGAAGCAAGATCTCCGAGAAGAGCTTAGAAGTTACCTTAAAGTATATCGGTGGTGAAGGAGTCATCCTGGGAATACAGAGAGTAAGCAAGCCAGGACAGAGGATATACACCCCAGCTTCTTCTATCCCTCGGGCTAACGGTGGAACAGGATGTACAATCCTTACTACACCTAAAGGTTTGATGACTGATAGAGAAGCTCGCAGACAGAAGTTCGGTGGTGAAGTAATTTGCCAAGTATGGTAAAGGAAAAAAACAGATGTCACGCATAGGAAAAAAACCAATACCGCTTACCGGTGGAGTTACAGCCGAACTAGTCAGCGGAATAGTAAATGTCAAAGGACCTAAAGGCAGCTTGTCTGTCCCCATACACTCCTTGGTCAATGTATCAATAACTCCTGAAGAAATTCTCGTAGATGTTTCTGATAAAGAAAACAAGTTCCAAAAATCTCTTTGGGGTTTGACTAGATCTTTATTAGCTAATGCTGTCAGCGGCGTTCTCAAACCATTTGAAAAGAAGTTAGAGATTAACGGAGTCGCGTATCGCGCGGCTATCACCGGCAGCACTATAACCCTAAGCCTAGGGTTCTCTCATCCAGTTATTGTCGAGATTCCAAAAGACCTTACAGTAATTGTTGAGAAGAATATAATAACTATAACTGGAATAGATAAACAACTTGTCGGAGAATTCGCCGCAAATATCCGTTCTCTAAAGAAGCCGGAACCTTACAAAGGTAAAGGCATTAAATATTCCGATGAAATTGTCAGGCGTAAGGCTGGAAAAGTAATGAAGGCAGTAGGAGGCAAATAACCATGAGCATACAAAGCGAAAAAATTGAACGCAGATTGCGCCGTCACTCCAGGGTAAGAAGTATCGTTTCTGGTACTGCTACACGTCCTAGACTTGCGGTCTTTCGAGCTAATCAAAATATATATGCGCAGTTAATCGATGATGCAAGTGGTAAAACTTTAGCTTCCGCATCTACTTTAAAAGTTGAGACTAAAGGAACAAAAAGCGAAAAAGCTACTCTTGTCGGACAAGAAATCGCTAAGAAGGCTTTGGAATTGAATGTCAAAGAGGTCGTATTTGACAGAGGCGGTTTTCAATATCACGGTAGGGTCAAGGCTTTAGCAGAAGCCGCTCGTACCGCTGGATTAACTTTTTAATCTAAAGGTAAAGAGAAAAATGCCAACAATAGAAACAACAAAAAATACAGCAGTTAGCACGGTTGCAGCACCAGCTTCGGCTGGTGAACAAGCCCCAAAAAGAAATTTTACAGGCGGTGATTCTCGCGGAGGACGACGTCCTCGAACTGGCGGACGTGATTCCGGTAGAGAGCAAACCAAGCGTGAATTCGATCAAAAAGTCGTTGAAATAAAACGTGTTACCCGTGTTGTAGCCGGTGGAAAACGCATGCGTTTCCGCGCATTGGTTGTCATCGGTGACCACAAGGGTAAAGTCGGCATGGGCTTAAGAAAAGGTATGGACGTTGCCGAAGCTGTAAACAAGGCTGTAAACGCAGCTAAGAAGAGTATGATTTCTGTGCCTTTAGAAAATGATACTATTCCTCATCAAATTAAGATGAAGTTTAAGGCTAGCAGGATAATACTTCTGCCGGCAGCACCTGGAACCGGTATCATTGCCGGTGGTGCGCTTCGTAGCGTACTAGAGCTTGCCGGAGTAAAGAATATCCTTAGCAAGATGATTGGTTCTTCTAATAACGTGAATAACGTCAGAGCTACAATCGGCGCCTTAAGCAAAATGAAGAGCAAAGCTGAATTAAAATCTCGTAGAGCATAAATATATGTTGAAACTTCACTCATTAAAAGTTACACGCGGTGCGCGTTCCAAACGTAAGGTAGTCGGTAGAGGTCTCGGTACTGGACACGGAACATATTCCGGACGTGGAGCCAAAGGTCAAAAAGCTCGCAAGAGTGGTGGTACACGTCCAGGTTTTGAAGGCGGTAGACAACCAATCACCAGACAGACGCCAAAACTTCGCGGCTTTAAGAGTCGTCAGGCAAAAGCCTTCCCGCTTAAAGTATCGAAGTTGAACATCTTTAATGATGGCGATATTGTTACTGTCGAAGCATTGAAAGCTAAGAAACTTGTGCCAGAAGACATGACCGTTAAGATATTAGCAGGCGGAGATTTAAAAAAGAAATTGACAGTTAAGGCGCCGGTATCTACTGGAGCTAAAACTGCTATAGAAAAAGCAGGCGGTCAAGCTTAATAAATCCTATGAACAAATTTTCCCTTATCTGGAAAACTAAAGATTTGCGGAACAAAATCCTGATCATGATCGGCTTATTGCTGTTGACCAGGGTTTTGGCGCATGTGCCTATTCCGGCATTGAGCGCAGTAAACCTAAGAAGTTTTCTTAATCAAAATCAGTATTTGAATTTACTTGATATTTTCTCCGGTGGCGGATTAGCGACACTTTCCATTGCTATGCTTGGTGTTGGTCCTTATATTACGTCTTCGATTATCGTCCAACTTCTTACTGTAATAGTTCCTTCCTGGACTGAATTACAGAAGGAAGGCGGAGAAGCGGGACGCGAGAAATTGAATCAATATACAAGAATTCTTGCCGTTCCTTTGGCAATAATCCAGACTTATGGGACTATACGTTTATTGCAATCCGGACAATCCGGTATTACGGCCATTGGCGCGTTAACTGGTTTCCAATGGTTTACGACCTTGATTGCCGTAGCCTGCGGTACTATGTTACTGATGTGGCTTGGTGAATTGATCACTGAATATGGTATCGGTAATGGAATTTCCTTGATAATTTTTGCTGGAATCATAGCCAGATTGCCATCTAGCCTTCAACAAACCGCGGCATTGTATGATCAGACACAACTGCCAAAAATAATTGGTTTCGCTTTGGGTGCCATAGTCGTTATAGCTGCAGTGGTTTTTGTGACGGAAGCCCAAAGGAATGTCCCTGTCTCTTATGCTAAGCATGTACGTGGTAATAAGACATTTGGGGGGGTTAACACACATCTTCCTTTGCGTGTGAACCAAGCTGGTGTTATCCCTATCATTTTTGCGATTTCTGTCTTGTTGTTTCCAACAATGATTGCAAACTTCATGACCAGCGCGAAGAACGTCCATATTGTCGCGATTGCCAATTGGACTATATCCTTTTTGCAAAATCAGGTTAATTATGCAATCATATATTTCATATTAGTTTTTGTATTCACATTCTTATATACATCTATAGTTTTTGACCCAGATGAAGTTGCCGAGAACGTACAGAAGAATGGTGGTTTTGTCCCCGGAATCCGTCCAGGCAAGCAGACTGCCGATTATCTGTATATGGTTTTGAATCGCATTACCGTCTTTGGAGCCTTCTTCTTGGCAGTAATAGCTGTTTTGCCTTACGCCATACAAGGATTCACAAATACCAAATCTTTGACGTTAGGTGGCACTAGTTTGCTGATTGTGGTCTCAGTTGTTATTGAAACAATAAAGGCCGTAGAGGCTCAACTAGTAATGCACAACTACGAATAGGTACTGGCTCGTCATATTTTCGCCATATACTTCGTTAAAATAAAAAGTTACTGTTCACCGTATGTAAAATACGCCTCACAGTAACTTTTTATTTTGCCTCGTCTCTGACGAAAATCTGACGAGCTAATGTTCTGTTAATTTTTTTTATATCTTACATCTATTTCTAAATTGAAAGAGCTAATGTATTGCTAATTATTACTAAACATCCCTAAGCTTATGAAATTGAGTATAATATAGCTATGATAAAAGCCGATATAAAACAATCTTTTTTAAAAGAGCTTAAAAGTAATGCCGATTCTAAAAAAGCAGTTATTCTTCAGAGGTATTTTAAGACTGGTAGAGGTGAATATGGTGAAGGCGATATCTTTGTGGGTTTAACGGTTCCAATACTAAGGTCTATAGCAAAAAAACATCAAGATATAAATTTATCGGATTTGCAATTCTTCATTGGTTCCGAATTCCATGAGTATAGGTTAGCCGCTCTTTTGGTCCTTGTCGCCAGATATGAATTTGCCATTAAGACAGCTAATGAAGCTGATGCAAAAAAGGTGGTAAAATTTTATATTAAAAATCTAAAATATATCAACAATTGGGATCTGGTGGATCTGAGTGCTCCTAAGATTTTAGGGCACTATTATTTTCAAAAAGATAAGGCTAATTTATATAAACTCTCTGACTCCAAGAATCTTTGGTACAGACGCATCGCCATACTCTCAACTTTTTACTTCATTAAAAATGGACAGTTTGCAGATTCGCTAAAAATGGCGCAAAAATATTTGCAAGATCCGCATGATTTAATTCATAAAGCCACAGGTTGGATGCTTAGGGAAATAGGCAAAAAGAACTCGCAAATCGAAATCATTTTTTTGCGCAAAAATCACAAGCAAATGCCGCGAATAATGTTTAGTTATGCCATAGAAAGATTAAATAGCAAACAACGAGTAGAAATTTTAAAGTAGATTACGGGGTCAGGTCCGGGGTCAGACCCCGGACCTGACCCCAATTAAAATCCATGTTATACTAAAAACATGAATAACTTCGACGCAATCATATTTATCGGACCTCAGGGTTCGGGCAAGGGGACGCAGGCTACCATCTTGGCTAAAAAAATCGGTGCCGAATATGTAGAAATGGGAGCTTTACTCCGACATGTGGCTAAAGAAGATAATGAGTTCGGCAGGCATATAAAAGAGTTAATGACAGCCGGGCATCTTTTGGAAGATGCAGATCTCATAAGTGTAATTAAGACACGTTTGAACAATCTAAATCCTGAAGTTCAAGTGATTTTTGATGGAGTTCCACGAAGGATTAAACAAGCGGAATACTTGTTGAATTATTTACGCGAAAATAATCGTGATCAGATTGCAACGATTTATATTTCTATTCCAAGAAATCTGACTATCGAAAGACTGCAGAAGCGTTTGGTCTGTGTGAATTGCGAACATCCAGAAATAGCTGATAAAAATAATTCAAATCAAGTATGCAGTGTATGTGAGGGTAGTTTAATGCATCGTCATGATGATACAACTGAGGCAATAAATCGTAGATTAGATCTTTTTGAGCAGGAAACCTTGCCTGTTGTTTCATTATTAGAGCATGATACAAAACTGTTCAAAGTAGACGGAAGCGAAGCAATACAAGTCGTAACGGAACAGATTTTCGAAAAACTTGGTTTAGAGGTAGATGAAGATACCTTCGTCGGTCATGAACATCTCCTTGGTCATTAGTAATTTAAATCAGAATGAGTGAAGATGGCAAATAATAAGAAGAATTCAAAAGAATATACAAATAAATCAACTGATAAACCAGTAAATATCATTTTACTCGGAGATCCTGCTGCTGGTAAAGCTACTCATACTAGATTTTTAGTCAGGCAATATAACTGTTTAGAATTAGATATGGGTAAGGAGTTGCGCAGACTAAAAGAGGAAGATGCAAAGGTTGCTGCGGCACTTTCTTCGACTTTAGATAAGGGTAAATTGACGCAGACTAGAATAGTCAGGGATATCATGCATGATTTTATCTCTAACCTGCCTACCGATAAAGGAATAGTTTTTGACGGCACTCCGAAGATGCTTGGCGAAGCACGCCTTGTAAGGAAGTGGCTCAAGGAAATTGGCAGATCTGACAAGGATATCCTCGTTCTATATTTGAAGGTTACAAAAGACGAAATGATCAATCGTATGAATGGCAGGGGAATTGTTGTAAAAGGTCAATTTTTAAAGCGTAGCGATGATAATCTTAAGGCTCTTAAGAATAGAATCAAGTATTATGAAACTAATATAAAGACTGTTATAGAGTATTTTAAAAAATATTATTCATATAAAACAATCAGCAGCATGGGCACGATTAAGGAAGTAAGGAAGCTGATAGAAAGGCAAGTTAATGAGTTCATCAGCAGCGGTAAAATCTAGATTGATAAAAAGTAAGAAAGAGATAGAGATCATTCGTGAAGGTGGGCAGCTTATGCATAAGATTCTTCGCGATCTCGGATCTAGGGCGGTACCAGGTGTAAGTACTTGGGACCTTGATAAATACGCCGAAGAACAGATACTGAAGGTTGGCGGCAAACCTGCTTTTAAAGGTGTCGGTGGTCCAGAGAACCCATATCCAGCGACCTTGTGCACTTCAATAAATGATGAGGTCGTTCATGGTATCCCTTCTAAACACGTGATTTTAGAGGAAGGTGATATTATCGGTTTAGATATAGGCATGCAGTATAAAGGCTTATTTACCGACACTGCAATTACAGTTGCTGTTGGTAAAATTTCTCCAAAAGTGCAAAAACTTTTGGATGTCACAGAAAAGTCTTTGAAAGCAGCGATAGCTGTCGCTAAAGTCGGGAATACTATAGGCGATATCGGTTTTGCTACTCAGCAGGTTATTGAAAATGCTGGTTTTAATGTAGTCAGAGATTTGGTCGGACATGGTGTCGGCTATGAAGTACACGAAGATCCTATGGTTCCGGGTTACGGTAAAAAAGGCAAAGGCGTGCCATTGGTAGAAGGTATGGTTTTAGCTATTGAGCCTATGGTAGTCACTGGCTCATATAGATTATTTATGGACGACGACATGTGGACTATTCGCACGGCTGACGGTGGTTTGTCCGCACATTTTGAGCATACTGTGGCGATCACCGCAAAAGGCGCATCTATTTTAACCTAAATAAACATGAAGATTATAGATTCTTGGAATCTCTCGGACTTATATGATGCTCCAAGTGATCCGCAAATCCAAAAAGATCTAAATAAGCTACAGAAGAATTCTGTAGCTTTTGAACTTAAGCATAAAAGTAAAATCAAGGCTTATGATCTTGAAGAAATTATAAAGTTATTCAAAGAATTGGAAAAAATTTATGTTATCGAATATAAGTTGGATCTATATTCCGGTCTGCTTTTTTCTCTAAACACTTCCGATCCTGCAGCTTCTGCCTTATCGCAAAAATTAAGCGTCTTACTCACTTCTAACTCCAACAGGTTTATCTTTATAGATTTGGAATTATCCAAGCATCCAAAGCTTAAGGAACTCGCTTCAAGCAAGTTGTCCGAACCTTATAAGATAATCTTCAAAAAACTTTCAGCAAGTAAGCCATTTTTATTGGACCATGCACGTGAAGAACTATTGAATATAAAATCAGTGACTTCTTCTTCCGGCTGGCAGGAGATGTTCGAAAAATTCAATTCACAAATCGAAGTTGAAATAAAAGATAAGAATAAAACCAGGAATATTCCTTTGGAGGAGTCTCTAAAATCTTTATACTCTCCATACAGAAACTTGCGCAAAACTACAGCTAATGCGATAACAAAGAGCTTTATTTCTAACGAAGGCCTCTATGCGCATATTTACAATATGTTGGTTATAAACAAAGCGCAAAATAATGAATTGCGAGGATACGAATCCCCAGAACAGGGACGTCATATAAGTAACGGAATATCTAAAGAAGCCGTTGATGCGTTAGAAGCCAGTGTTGTTAAACACTATAATCTGGTTAAAAGATATTACAAGCTCAAGACTAAGCTTTTAAAAGTTAAATCTCTAGCTGATTATGATCGATACGCTCCTGTGGTCTTTAAAACGGAAAAGAAAAAATATTCATTGGTTCAGGCTGCAGACGTTGTTAATAAATCATTTAACTCTTTTGATCCGGAATTTTCTCAGGTATTTGGAGAGTTATTGGTCTCTGCACATATTGATGCTCAACCCCGCAAAGGAAAGCATGGTGGAGCTTACTGCGCATATTCTCCTTTTGGCCTATCGTACATTTTGCTGAATTATTTTGGAGAGGCGAGAGACATAGAAACTTTAGCGCATGAAAGCGGTCACGCTCTACATAATTATTTTGCAAAAAAATTACCTATTAGTGTTGCTCATCCACCGTTGGTTTTGGCCGAGACTGCTAGCGTCTTTGGAGAAATGCTGGTGTTTGAGGAACTGCTAAAAAATACTACAGAAAAGAAAGATAAAATTTCTTTGATAGCCGCAAAGATAGAAGAGAATATCGCTACAATCTTTAGGCAAATATCTATGTATCGCTTTGAAAAATTGGTTCATAATTATGCGCAAAAGAATTCTCAAGTTCCTGCGGAAAAGCTCAGGGAATTCTGGAGAGCAACACAGGTAGAAATGTTCGGCGATAGTTTGGAGATTACAAAAGAATATGATTATTGGTGGATGTACGTATCGCATTTTTATGCGACGCCTTTTTATGTTTACGCTTATGCTTTTGGCGGGCTATTAGTCTCTTCTTTATACCAGGCATATAAGGAAGAAGGCGCGAGTTTCATCCCGAAGTATAAGAATTTTTTGGCTGCTGGAGGCAGTAAGTTGCCGCAAGAGGCGGTAGACATTTTTGGATATGATCTGCAAAAGGAAGACTTTTGGGATAATGGTTTTGTACCGATAGAAAAACTGATTGAAGAGCTAGAATTGCTGTGCTAAAATGCAGTTAGCTTAATAAAGCTTGGCACTATGTAATTATCCGTGGTTAGCATAGGGCTAAATTAGATAAGTAAATATATTATTATGAACGATGATAATTTAATATCAAAAGAAAAAGATATAAAATATCAATCGGAATCGATTGAGCCAAAATTACCAGAGCCCCATTCAAATTCTAAAGCTGTGAGAATTGGAGGCGGTTTAATCGTAAGTATTATAATTGTCAGTATGCTTGTCGGTTCCGTATCTGGTTTTGTGGGGGGTATTTATGTACAAAAATATGCAAAGCAATTATTGCTTTTCACTCAAAATAAGTCTGGGAATAATTCGGTAGCACAGACATCAAATAGCACTGACTCTATTTCTGCCGTGGACGTATTCAAGACGGCTAACCCAGCGGTTGTTTCTATCACCATTTCTCAGAAAGTGGGTGACGCATCCAGTAATTCGCAAAGCCTTAATCTTCCATTCGGATTGTCTAGCCCATATTTTAATTTTACTTTTCCTAATGACAACGGTAATGACTCCGATAATAATAATCAATCCGCTAATGGCAACGCAGACAGTTATCAAGAGGTTGCAGCAGGAAGCGGCTTCTTCGTAACTTCAGATGGGCTGATACTTACGAACAAGCATGTTGTTTCAACGCAGGACGCCAAATATTCGGTAACAACTTCCGATGGGAAAAGTTATGATGCAACAGTTGTCGCCATTGACCCTGTAAGCGATTTGGCACTGGTAAAAATAGATCTAAAGAATACGCCAGCCTTGCAATTTGCTAATTCGTCGGATATCCAGATAGGCGAAGAGGTTATTGCTATCGGGAATTCTTTAGGGCAATATCAGAATACAGTCACCTCCGGAATAATTTCCGGTATAGGCAGGAGCATTACGGCTAGCTCTGACGAAGGCAGTTCCGAAGAACTCGATGGTGTTTTGCAAACAGATGCGGCAATAAATCCAGGGAACTCCGGCGGACCGCTGCTTGATTCCAGTGGAAAAGTCGTTGGCGTGAATACCGCCATCAATCAGCAGGGTGAGCTGCTAGGCTTTGCCATACCTTCTAACTCTGCGAGCAGGGATATACAGATTTATCAGAAACAGGGTAAGATCATCAAGCCATTTCTGGGAATAAGCTATGTTGAAATCAATCCATCCGTTCAAAGCAAATATAATCTAAGCGTTAATTATGGTGCGTATATTACGGCCAGCAACGGAGTAGCCTCTGTCGTAAAAGGCAGCGCGGCGGATAAGGCTGGATTAAAGGATGGCGATATAATCATTTCTGTTAATGATCAAAAAATCAGTACCATAAATACTTTAGCGCAGTTATTGCAACAATATGACCCAGGACAAATAATAACTTTGACCGTCATTAGAGGCGGTAAACAGACCCAGATACAGGCAACATTAGGTACGGCGCAACAATAATGAAAATCCTAGGCATAGATTATGGAGAAAGGCGTATTGGCTTAGCCGCGAGCGACGATGATGGCATTATCGCTTTTGAAATCGGTATTGTGCAAAACGAAGTTTTTTTTAAGCAAATATCTGATATAATAAAGAGCAGACATATAGAAAAAATAGTTATAGGTTATCCTTTGAATCTGTCTGGCGGACAAACCGCTAAGACTGCCGAAGTTTCCCAGTTCGCGGATAAAATCAAGACACTTCTTCCTGATATACCGGTTGATTTTGTAGATGAGCGGTTGAGCTCTAAAATGGCAGCGCATATAGCCGGTACGTCCAAGAACATAGATGGTCTGGCAGCGCAATTATTCTTACAGAATTATTTAAATAAAATTAAAAAATAATATGGAAAAGAAACAAAAAACAAACAAGAAGTCAGTTTTTAAAAAAGTATTGCATCCTAACCGTTATTTTATTTGGGCGATTATAGTCATAGTTTTAGGGCTAGGCAGTCTGATAGCTTTTATTAATATCTCCAGCATTAATGATAGTAGCGCTCAATTATATTCTGATTTAGTCCCTCATAATACATATAGTAATCAACAGCTTGGTTTTGGCGTCAGCTATCCCAATGGTTGGGTAATTGATTCCGGAAGCCAGGATACTTCTGTAATCAGTTTTGATAATCCGAATGACCCCAATGAATCCATTAGCATATCAAGCTCGACTTTGGCTTCTGTCGCTAAATTCAAAAAATCTTCAAAGGTAGATTCAGCTACAAGTTCTGAGCGTAATGGGATGCAGATTACAATATATGAAATTTCCTCTCCAGAGGGAGCACAACCGTTAAAGATAGCTGTCATTGAGTCTACTCAAAAAGCCTATTATATCAGCGGTCAGTCTGCGAGTTTCATGAACTTCGTAAACAGCTTTAAGACTTTGTAATGTCTCAATTCCGTCAAAATCCAATATCGAAACATTGGGTATTGATAGCACCTAACAGATCTAAGCGTCCGGAAGAATTTGGGACGACGGCTGCTACGGATTTAGACTTACCTGAAATCGATAAGACTTGCGCTTTTTGCCCTGGCAATGAATCGCTTAACTTGGAAATCGATAGATTTCCGCATAGTCCCAAAAATAGTACTGATTGGTTAATTCGTATCATACCTAACAAGTACGAAATACTAGCACATGTGCCAGTTTCTAAACATGCTGAGTTTTATGTGAACAGGTCAGGTTCTGGAGATAATGAAGTCGTCATTACGCGCAAACATAATGAACCAGTAGCCTTGCAATCAGTGCAGACCATAGAGCAGACAATGCATGTTTTTAAAAATAGGATTTTAGATTTAAGTTTACGTGAACATTTGGCTTATGTGCAGATATTCCATAATCATGGCAGGGATGCAGGTGCTTCTTTGATCCATCCGCATCATCAGATTATAGCGACACCTATAATACCTCCTGGAATTCATGACGAAATTTCTGGGTGTTATTACCATAGGCAAAATACGGGTAATTGCATTTATTGCGAAATCATAGACGAAGAACGTACACAAAGAGAGAGGGTGCTTTTTGAGACTGATCTTTTTATAGTTTTTGCGCCTTATGCTTCCAGGACACCATTTGAAATGTGGATATTGCCGAAACGTCATTCTTCTAACTTTGAAGAATCAACCGATGAAGAATTGGCTGGTTTGGCTCAAGTACTTAAGACAACTTCAGAAAAACTCTACGTAAAGCTAAATGATCCGCCTTTGAATTTTTATTTGCACACAATGCCATTTGAACATCCTACCAAACACACCGTCTATGACAAGAAGGCCTATCATTGGCATATAACTGTTTTTACGCGTCTGACTATTTGGGCAGGATTTGAATATTCGACGGGGATTCCGATTAATCCTCTTAGCCCAGAGGATGCGGTAGCTTTTTTGAAATAATTCATCTTGTAATTATGAGAGCTGACTTCATCGGTAAAAAGTTAATGTTTGTAACCGCACATCCAGATGATGAAAGCTATTTATTTTCTGGGGTATTAATATTGAATCATAAGGCCAAAGGCCAGAACTATATAGTTTGTGCAACGTCCGGAGAAAAAGGTAAATCGCATTTACAAAGAAAGATATCATCAAAACAACTAGCTTCTTTAAGAAAAAAAGAGCTAATAGCCGTATCAGAATACTTGAAAGTTAAAAAGTTATTTTGCTTGGATATACCAGATGGTAGGGTAAATAAGAACAAACACAAATTATTTATAAAAACAGAAAAAATAATCAGGGATTGTAAGCCAGACTATCTTTTTGGATTCGGTTCTGATGGTGCATCTGGTCATATTGACCACATCGCCGCTGGAGAAGTAACTAGATTATTAGCTGAACAAATGAATATTCCTTTTCTCTCGTTTCAAGGGGCACCACGAACAATCAAAGAATTTGCTGCTACGAAGCTTCGAAGAAAAGAAGGCACTTATTCAGATGATTTGATTCGTCCAAAGTCGAATATTATTATAAAGATAGATTCCAATGTCAAAATTAATGCACTGCATTTTCATAAATCACAGTTAGAAAAAGGGAATCCTTTTATAAATATTCCTACGCGAGTTGTCTATAGAATGTTAAATTACGAATATTTCTTAAAAAAGAAGTAATCTACATCCATATTGAATATCTAAACAATGATTCCCTTTTAAAAGAACTTCAATATTTATCTATCTTTTATTTGCAGTTTTTCTGTGTCCGGGATGTGTCCAGGTGTCCATTGGACTGAACGTTCTATTCTTAGGAATAGATTGTTTGTTGTTGCTCCTATCCACCACAAAAGATGTACCGTTTGAATTTAGCGATCCTGTAGAAGCTAAAACATTTCCGCTATCGCCAACAAGATTTATGGCAGAAGCTTTACAGCCTCCTGCACTGAGCTTTTTGCCATCCTTTACTGCGTAAGAATTACTGAATTTTACATTGCCAAAATTATCCAATGGCAGAACGCCATAATTGTCGCTTGGAGCTTCTTCTATCCATTCGGCAGATGATAGGCTGGAATTATAAGTCTCTTCTTTGCTCACAGTTTTTCCGCTGGTATTATCGGTAAAAGCGATTAACCACTTATTTTTACTTTCCATGGAAATATCTACACTGACAGAGTCACCGGCATTAACATCTACCGATAACGGTTTTGATCCAGCCGGAAGCATTTCTATCCATGCCTGATAAGTGACTTTATTATTTTGACTAACGGCTTGCGTACCGCTTTGAATGAGATCATCGCTATTTGCCCCACCGATGCCTACCCATGTCGCATCCATAGTAAAGCTTTTAGTTGCTATTATCTTTGGAATTTGCCAAGTCCCACTTACTTCTGTGTACTTGCCGGTGTCGGCGGCATATCCCGCCCAATTGGTTGAAGAATCCTGATTAATTTTTGCTCGAGCATAATATGGCGCACCATTCGCAGTCATTGGCAGTAGAAACTGCAAAAGCACAGCCATATATATCAGACCTCTCACACATTTGATTTTTAGTTGTCTTATCATAAACCTCCTATCTTAATAATTATGATAAAACAACTATGACATACTCACATTAAATTTTTGTTAAAAAGCATTATTCCTGTTATCTTTATCCAAAAATGCTATAATCTAAATATGAAAAAGAAAATCCTTATAGCCAATTGGAAGCTAAATCCTCTTAGTCTGGTTCAGGCTAAGGCATTGCTTTCAGCGGTTAACAAAACAAAAAGCAAACACGAGGTAGTAATTTGCCCGCCATACGTTTATATTGGCTTACTAAAGACAAAATTTAAGCTAGGGGTTCAGGATCTTTTTTGGCAGGACAGTGGCGCATACACAGGACAGATTTCCGGACCCATGCTTAAGGAATTTAACGCAAAGTATGCGATCATCGGCCATTCCGAGCTTCGCGCGATTGGCGAATCGGATCATGAGATAAACTTAAAACTTCAAGCAGCTTTACGCAATAAAATCATTCCTATCCTATGTGTCGGCTACGGTGTCACTGCTTCAGACACCGAAGAAGATATTCTCTTTAACATACAATCACAATTAGCTAATGGACTAGAGGACATAAGCAAAGAAAACTTATCAAAAATAATAGTCGCCTACGAACCAGTCTGGGCGATTGGCACAGGCAAGGCCGCTGATCCGGAGCACGCCGAACGCGTGGCCATGTTCATAAAAATCAAATTTAAAATATCCAAGGTTTTGTACGGTGGCAGCAGTAATGCGGATAACGCTAAATCTTTTCTGGAAAAATCGCACATTGACGGTTTGTTGATTGGCGGCGCTTCTTTAATCGCCGAAGACTTTAAAAAAATAATAAGCATATAAATTTATGTTGTATATCGCTTCTGATCATGGCGGTTTTGAATTGAAAACCGAAATCGATAAATTTTTAAAAAGCAAAAAGATTAAATTTGAAGATTTAGGTCCGATCAAATATTCTCCAGAAGATGATTATCCAAAAGCTGCCGCGATGTTAGCCTCTAAAATCAGTGCGGATCCAAAAGAAAATAAAGGAATACTGATCTGTCGTTCTGGACATGGTGTAAGCATTGTCGCTAACAAGTTCAAGGGTGTGCGCGCGGCTTTGTGCTGGAACGAACAGGTTGCTAAAGCTTCCCGCAATGACGATGATGCAAACGTAATTTGTTTGCCCTCAGACTATGTCTCTCCGGAAACAGCTACGAGAACTTTGAAGATTTGGTTAAACACTCCATTTTCTGCTGACCCAAAATATGCGCGTAGGATAGAAGAAATCAAAATTATAGAATCTAAACAGTAATAATTTTTTATGGCAACGATCATACCGGCAATATTGGAATCTGACCCAGACTTCTTTGAAGATCGTATTTCGCAAGCCATTAAGATTGTCGGAGCGGAAAGATTTCAGATAGATTTTGCTGACGGTAAATTCACAAATTATTCGACAATGGCTCTCGCTGATACTCCGGTATTAAATCCTGAGTTTGAATGGGAAGCGCATTTGATGATAGAAGATCCCCAATCTTGTTTTTTAGATGCCCAGATTACCGGATTCAATACAGTCATATTCCATTATGAAGCAATCCAATCTCCTAATCTTTTTGAATCCTATTCGCATGATTTGAGAAAGATGGGGATGACCGTGGGATTAGGTTTGAATCCAGAGACTTCTCCGGAAGAGATCTTACCATACATCGATTTTTTTGATCAGATCCTAATTTTGGGAGTTCATCCGGGCAAGCAGGGACAAAATGTATTGCCTGGGATTTTTGGAAAGATCAGAGAAATAAAGGCTTTTTCCGATAAAATAAAAATTGAAGTCGATGGAGGGATGAATCAATCAAATATATTAGAGGCGGCTGAAGCAGGGGCTGACTATATTGTTGTCGGTTCTGCTATATTCAAAAAACTAGACGGAGATGACAAATCTCCCTCACAAAAATTTGAAGAGCTATCCGCATTGTTGAATTAAAAATCAAAATGTTACAAATCGACTCATACACTGATTTGATAAAAAAAAGTTTTCGTCTGGCTAATAAAAAATTAGGTTTTTTTCTCAGGACATTTTTTTTCATTCTTATAATAGCTATCGCTTATAGTTTGATCTTAGCTGCTATTTTTGCCATTTTACTTTTTTGGTTAGGAAAATTCATACCAGTAGGACTCCAAAATATCCTATACCTGATAATATTCGCATTATTTTTGTATGTACTTTTAAAGTTGAATGCGGCAATAGCTTATTTGTATGGAGCGATAGGCATGGAGCACGCGTCTTCCAGAACTCTGGCTCTTGATGCTTGGAGCGGCGGTTTTAGTTTTTTTATCAATTCATTTTCAGCGGGCGTGCTTTTGTTTGCTGGACAATCATTGGCAATCTGTCCTTGCTTTTTACTGCAGACTAATTTTGCCTTCAGCCCTTATTTGTATATGTACGAGAACCTTCGCAACAAAGAGGCCAGAGAGAGAAGCGTGGAAATCACAAAAGGATTCGGTAAATTAATTCTGCAAAGAACCGCCGGATATCTATTGATAGGCTATTTTGTTTTATTGTTCTTACTAATCACACTACTTATCCCATGGAAGATTTTTTGGTTCGGACCTTGGTTGTTTATTGCTGTCATCATCTTTTCTTTTTATATCAGTCTTGTGCAGAGCCAATTCATTCGCCTAATTTATTTGGAAGCATTACAACTGCATGATTCCGGTGAGGAGGAATTAAAAGAGTTGAACAACGCAAACAAGAATAAATGGCCAGTTGTGACTATCCTACTTATACTTTTAGCGGTTATACTATATTATGGAGTTAAGTTCAGTCTAATTTTGCTTAGTAGGAGATAAAAGCATGCCAAATAAAAACAAAAATCTGAATATCGGCGAATTGCAAATGAAGGCTAACGATATTCGCCAAGACATCATCAATATGCTCTTAGAGGCAAAGTCCGGACATAGTGCTGGGCCTTTAGGTTTGGCCGATGTCTTTACGGCTCTTTACTTTAAAGTCTTGAATCACGATCCAGAAAATCCAAAGTGGATAGGGCGTGATAGGCTTGTACTTTCTTGCGGGCATGTTTGTCCCGTGCTTTATGCGGCACTAGCGGAATCGGAATACTTTCCAATAGAAGAATTGATGACATTGCGCAAACTCGGTTCACGTTTGCAGGGCCATCCTCACAATTTGGATTTGCCAGGAATAGAAAATTCTTCCGGTCCTTTGGGGCAGGGACTATCTCAGGCTGTGGGTATGGCTTTGGCGGCAAAGTTGGACCACATGCAGCATAGGATCTATTGTGTTTGCAGTGATGGCGAACAAGACGAGGGACAGATCTGGGAAGCGTTGATGATGGCCGGCAAGCGCCGACTGAATAATCTTACTGTTATTTTGGACCGCAACAATATACAGATTGACGGTTTTACTGAGGACGTCATGCCTTTGGAGCCGCTCAAAGAAAAATATGAATCATTCAATTGGCATGTTATAGAAATTGATGGCAACAATATTCGCGAGGTCGTTGATGCTTGCAACCAAGCTAAGGCTATTTATGAAAAACCAACTTTGATAATCGCTCATACAATTCCGGGGAAGGGTGTAGGTTTTATGGAATTCAATTATAAATGGCATGGCATGACTCCAGACAAGAAGCAGGCGGAAAAAGCTTTGAACGATTTGCGTACGATGCGCGGTGCTATAAAAAGTGAACACGAATAACCTAAACAGATATGCAAACGAAATCAAAAACTAAAAATAATACGATAAGCGATCCCATTCCATCGGCAGAATATGTAACTCCGATTGCTGACGCTCTTGATGCGCAGCAAATTCCTACACGGGATGGCTATGGGCAAGCACTTTTAGAGCTGGGCGAGACAAATCCTGATGTTGTCGTTTTGACAGGAGACCTTGCTGATTCTACCAGGACTTTGGATTTTAAAAATAAATATCCTGAGCGTTTTTTTGAAATGGGCGTCGCCGAACAGAATATGATGGGCGTCGCCGCAGGCTTGGCTTTAGCAGGTAAAATTCCGTTCGTTTCTTCTTACGCGACCTTTTCTCCGGGGCGCAGTTGGGATCAACTGCGTGTGAGCGTGGCGTATAGTAAGGCGAACGTAAAAATCATCGGAGCGCACACAGGTGTTTCTGTCGGTCCTGATGGAGCGACACACCAAGCTTTAGAGGATGTCGCGATCGTCAGATGCTTGCCAAACACGACAGTAATTTTACCTGCTGATGCCAATCAAGCAAAGCAGGCAACTTTAGCAGCTGCGGCTGTGGATGGTCCGGTATACATCAGATTGACCAGAGAAAATACTCCTGTCTTTATTCCTGCTGGCGCGGAGTTCAGCATAGGCAAAGCTCAAATCTTAAAAGACGGCACGGATGTTGCGATAATCGCTTCTGGGCCAGTTGTTTATAATGCTTTGCTTGCCGCTGATATACTAGAGAAAGAGGGTATAAACGCTATGGTTATCAACAATCACACGATAAAACCTCTGGATTCTGATACAATAATAGCAGTAGCCAAAAGATGCGGTGCGGTCGTGACTTTAGAAGAGCACCAAATAATGGGCGGCTGTGGTAGTGCAGTTTGTGAATTATTAGCGCAAAATTATCCAGTGCCTGTTGAGATGCTCGGTATGCATGACAGCTTCGGAGAGAGCGGTGAACCAGAGCAACTTATAAAAAAGTATGGTATGGATAAAGATGCCGTAGTCGAAGCGGTAAAAAGAATATTGAAGAAAAAATAAATCAAGGGAATTAATTTAGAACTTATGAATAAAGAAAAAATACAGAAAAATATAAAGAAGAAATACGATATCGTCAGTATCGGCGATTGCACCATTGATGCCTTCATAAAGATAAAAGAAGCGAGCATCCATAAATTCAATAAGGAAACCAGAGAGCTTTGTTTTAACTTTGGCGACAAGCTGCCATACGAAGAACTCTATATGCTTACCGCTGGAAATTCAAACAATGTCGCTATCGGTACGGCTCGCTTAGGTCTGAAATCTGGATTTTATGGCACCGTCGGTAAGGACCATAACGGAGAACTGATCCTTAAGCGTCTGAAAAAAGAAGGTATCTCTACGGAATTCATGCATGTGCAAGACAAACTGCCGACAAATTTTCACTTTGTCCTATGGTATCAAAGCGATCGAACTATACTTATTAAACACCAGGCTTTTCCATATGCCTTGCCTAAAGGTATTGATAACACAAAATGGATTTATTTATCTTCGGTCGGTCCAAAAGGTTTGCAACTCCATCCCGACATCGCCAAACTATTAGAAGAGCACCAGGAAATAAAATTAGCTTTCAATCCAGGAACGTTCCAATTGAGAATGGGTATAAAAAAATTAGCACCGCTCTTCAAGCGTACAGAAATCCTTTTTGTGAATAAAGAAGAAGCAGAGGAGTTAATGGGACATACACAGACGATCAAAGTCCTCGCGGAAGAGTTGCATCAAAAAGGCCCAAAGACCGTGGTAATTACCGACGGTCTCAAAGGTTCTTATTGTTTGGATGAAGGTAAATTTTATGATGTAGGTCTTTATCCACACAAGCCTTTTGAAGCTACTGGCTGTGGAGACGCTTTTGCTTCTGGGTTTACCGCCGCGCGAATTCATGGGTTGCCAGTTGAAGACGCCTTGCTTTGGGGCTCAAGAAATGGCGCAAGTGTTTCGACAGTGGTCGGACCGCAAGACGGTTTGATGCACTTAGAAAACATGAAGAAAGATCTGGCTAAACACAAAACATTTAAAGCAAGAATATTAGATAAAAATTTATAAATAAAAATATGAAAAAAGTAAAAATTGGCATAAATGGTTTTGGTCGGATAGGAAGACAGGCTTTTAAAGTCGCTTTGGAACATCCAGAAGCGGAGATTATCGCTATAAACGATTTGACCAGTCCGCAGGTCTTGGCTGGACTTCTTAAATACGATAGCAACTACGGTATTTATCAAAAAGAAGTCAGCTATGACGAAAGCAATATCATAGTCAATGGACAAAAAATTCAAGTACTGGCAGAAAAAGATCCATCTCTTTTGCCGTGGGGAAAGCTAGGTGTTGATGTGGTCATCGAAAGTACTGGTCGTTTTACGGATTATGATAAAGCATCTCTCCATTTGAAGGCAGGGGCTAAACGTGTAGTCCTTTCCGCTCCGGCTAAAGATGCTCAAACAAAGACTTATGTGATGTCTGTGAACAATGACAAATATTCCGGTGAAGTGGTCGTATCAAATGCTTCTTGTACGACGAATTGCATAACTCCAGTTGTGCAAGTACTCGAAGATATTTTTGGCATCAAAAAACTGATGATGACCACGGTGCATTCGTATACAGCCGAGCAGAATCTTGTCGATGGTCCGCCACCAGGGGGACACTCAACTGATATGCGTCGCGCCAGAGCAGCAGCTCAAAATATCGTGCCAACCACAACTGGCGCGACAATCGCCGCGACCGAAGCCATTCCTCAGCTCAAAGGATTATTCCATGGTCTTTCTATTCGCGTTCCTACCCCTGTCGGTTCTCTTAGCGACTTTGCTATCTTGTTGAATCGCACGGCGACCAAAGAAGAAATCAATCAGGCATTTATTGATGCCAGCAAAAATCCACGTTACGCAGGAATATTAAGCGTCAGTAATGATCCCTTGGTCTCTTCTGACATAGTCGGAAATAGCAGCTCATGTATTGTTGATTTAGAGCTTACTGATGTTATCGATGGAGACTTCGCAAAGGTGGTCGCTTGGTACGATAATGAATGGGGTTATTCGAATAGACTTATCGAAGAAGTAATTTTTGTCGGTCAAACCGTTTAATTTTAAATTCTGGCAAAAGCAAAAATAAAATGAAAAAAGTAAATGATATAAGCGGACTGAATAGTAAGACCGTGCTCGTACGCGTTGATATGGATGAGCCTCATGATGGCGATGTCCTGCGTGACGATTATCGAATCATGCGTGCTTTGCCGAGTTTGGAATATTTAATTGGGCATGGAGCAAAAATTATAATTTTGTCTAAGATTGGCAGACCGCAGCTTAGTTTTGATCCAAAAGAATCGCTTTTCCCAGCAGCTAAAAGATTAGCAGAATTATTAAAGAAGGATTTGGTTGTGGCTGAAACGGAAATGCCGCCCTATTCAGAGAATGAAGTAATCTTTTTCAAAGGGGACATACGCAAAAAAGACAATCAGGATATGGTAAAGTC
>Ga0302280_1000559_pt1 | contig 33099 bp, 68 predicted proteins | sample III_Fen_E1_1_FD_198771 | JGI IMG/M metagenome (GOLD analysis project Ga0302280, IMG submission 198771) | Peat permafrost microbial communities from Stordalen Mire near Abisko, Sweden - III_Fen_E1_1 | ecosystem: Environmental > Terrestrial > Soil > Wetlands > Permafrost | place: Sweden: Abisko... | reverse complement strand
TCATTCTTTAGGTTGTAAGTTGTCTTTATACATATAGTAGTTCAATCCCAGTTGTATTTAAGTCCTTTATTTTTATATATATAAGTCTTTTAATAACTATTAACTATTGAACTACTATATAAATAATGCCTTATGAGGCAATAAAATAAAAACGTATTATAAATAATAATGAATTTAACTTTATCGTCGCCTCTAGGCGCAATTTTATCGCCAACTTGGAAAAGTTAAAAGTTATTCAAAAATACGTCGCAAGTCGTTGATATATTTATTCTTAGATCAGTTTTGAGCCGCGCACCACTTAGAAGTTATTTGCCACCGCACGCCCGGAGAAGCGCGGTAACCGCCCATGGGGTTATAATAAACGTACACTTTATATTTTCGCAGCGGACCGCCGCTGGAGGTTTGATGAGTCGATCTATAAGGGCGTTCACTCTGAGCATGGAGACGCAAGTGCGCTTAGACGGCGTGGTACAGAAACTTTGCAAGCACCAGTCGGACGCCGCACAGGGGGCGAGACCGCCACAATTACAAGACGTCCCGGTGCTGGATGCGTTCAATCTTTTGCCACAAGATTACCCACCCTTATATGCTGCGCTCCGTCAACCTGTGGGAATCTACGCCCCAGAGGGTTTGCAAAGAGCCATCAGGCATGTAGGAAATACCTGCGCAGAAGCGTACTACGCAGCGCAGCTAGCTCTGAAAGCTAAGAATAAGGAAACCGTGCGAAGTATCAAAAAAGCGAACAAAGCGGCCTTGCGGTCTCGCAAATTTACCCCTTCTAAACCGCTAAATTTCAGTCGCGCCGTGGAAACTTTATTGATTATGGGCATGGATAATTTTGAGTCACATCTGGAGAGTAATGCTATCACTGCAGGAAGTACGCCTGTCCATGCTGGAGAAGCTGCGCTCTAGCTGTCTAACTGAGCGGCACGCTAAACTTTTACTTTTGCAACCAATGACTGAAACCGCCGCCATTAAAGCTGGTGTCAGTCCCGCCTGGGCCGGGTTTCAGATTCCCTATTTCACTCCCACTGGGAAACCAGGTAAGTTCTGGCGGTACAGATTCTGGCCGGAGAGCCGACCCAGCAAGGGTTTCGCCTCCATAGCTACTCCCGCTAAACCGCTGCGGTATGTACAGGCAGCTGGTAGTGAGTTGCACGTCTACATGCCTCCGCTTACGTCCTCCCCTTGGAAGGACTTAATGGCTGACCCGGTGCAGCCGCTTATCATAACTGAGGGCGAACTCAAGGCTGCGTGCGCATGTGCTAACGGCATGACTACCTTAGGACTAGGCGGCGTATTTAGTTGGTCTAGCAAAAAGCACGCGCAGCCTTTGCTGCCAATTTTGGAAGAGTTTGTTTGGAAGGGCCGCGACGTTTATATCTGCTTCGATAGCGACCGAGCCCAAAAGCCATTGGTGCAGTTAGCGGCCAGTCGCCTGGCCGTCGCTCTAACGGCGCGCGGTGCCCTGGTGCGCGACGTCGCCTTGCCCGCCGCCGTAGACGGTAGTAAGCAGGGTATCGATGACTTTATTCTGGCCCACGGACCAGCCGCTTTTGAGACCCTAGTAATGCGGGCCGTGCCTGAGGAGGGCAGCCTTAATCTCTACCAGTTAAATGAGGAGGTGGCTTTTGTCTGGGACGGGCCGGGTAAGGGAAATGTGGTGCGCTTGGCGGACGGCGAGCTTATTAAGCCGAAGGATTTCACAGGCGCATACTATGCCGACTGGACTCATGCCGACTATCATATAAATGCCAAGGGAGAAAAAGGCGCTCCATTCATAGTCGCTGACGCTCCCCGTTGGCTGGCTTCCAAAACTCGGTTCACGGTGCATGGAAGGATATACCTGCCGGGCCAGCCTCAGTTGACTGACGGAGGAGCCTATAACATTTGGCGAGATACGGGCCAGCCGCCCGTTAAAGGCAACACAGGCCCGTGGGACGAACTTATTGCCCACATGTTTAAGAACGCCCCGGCCAGTGACGTACTATGGTTTAAGCGTTGGGTTGCCTACCCTTTGATACATCCCGGTACTAAGATGCACAGTTGCGTGATGATCTGGAGCGACTTGGGCGGCACGGGAAAGAACTTGCTGGGAGAGATTATTGCCCTGATGTACGGTCCTAGTAACACGTACGAGGCTACAAGCGATGAGCTAGTTGGCCGTTTCAACCACTGGGCTGAGGGTAGGCAGTTTGTGGTAGGCGACGAGATTAAGCTGGAGGACAAGCGGCAGGCCAGTAACTTAATGAAGAATCTTATCACCCATCATGGGCGTACCATTGAGAGGAAAGGCATCGATAGCTACGTTGTTGAGGACTATGCTAACTACTATATCACTAGCCAGGAACTGCTGGCTATCACGCAAGAGCAAGGCGCTCGGAGAACTTTCATTCACCACGCTACGGAGGAAGCGATTGGGGGCAAACGCGGAGAGGAGATAAAGGCCTGGGCAGCGGCGGGCGGCGCAGGCCACGTGCGCTATTATCTTGAGAATGAGCTGGACATGGGAGACTTCTCGTCCAAGGAGGCTCCGCCCGACACGGAGAGCTTTATCGACGCCGTAGCCTACAGCCGTAGTGACGTAGATACTTGGGCCGTAGCAGCACGCGCCGATCCGGACCAATATTTCTTGTCTCGCGCGGGTAAGTTCAACGCCAATTATGGCGGGTCTCAGCCGGAGCACGCTTACGAGGTGTACACGCCCGTGGAGCTACTGAATATGTATACGGCGGCGAACGGCTCGGAGGATAATAGCGGAAATCATCGTGTGAGCTTGCGTGCCCTGGGTATTGCCTTAGATAGGGCGGGTTTTAAGAAGGCGCGCGGCAACAACAGCCGACTGAATAACCTTCGCGCTACGTGGTGGCTAACGCGGATAACTAAGGAGATGACTAGCGGTGACGCGGCTCGACTGTACCGGCAGGAGCGTGGACTGCCTAACGAGGTAGCGGGGCGCAGTAAATCTAAGAGCCTTGGGAGGAGAGTGCAATGACTCGCAATGAAATTGCTTTGAAGTTCTTGACCTCCATGCTTACTCAGGTACCAGCCTTACAATCTGGTAAGAACAAGACTGACATCGTGATAGCGGCCTTCGAGTGGGCAGACGCATATTTGATTGTTCGTGGCTTATCTGAAGAGTCACTGAAAGACAACATAGTGGTGCCGCTAAAATGAAATACGTTCAGCAATGCCCTAAGTGCGGCGGTGTACCCGTCAAGATGAAGACCGAAGGGCCATGGGATTTCTATCCTCCCAAGTGCCCACGGTGCCGCGTGGCTTGGGAATTAGTTCTAGTACCAAAGAAAGGAACTAGTCATGTGTAAGGATTATACAAAGTGTGTTCGGTGTGGCCACTCACATTATACGCACGTTGCGCGTGTTAAAGGCGAGCAGGGTACTGAAGGCCAGAATTGCCTGGTGATAGACGCTAACGGATGGTGCGACTGTGCGGGGTATCTCGGTCCATCTGCTAAGCAAGATGGTGCTTGTGAGGTAACTATGGAGGTTCGAAATGACTCATGAAGAACTTGTGCAGCGGTGGCCTAGAGAGCGCGCCGCTCGTGTTAGAGATTTAGTAAGCAAGTTGGATTTGTGTGGCTGTGGTAATCCGTCGGCCGCTTGGCGAGTTATTAAGCACTTACTAGATCGCGCGGAGAACCATGCTAGGCACGCCCGTGACGGTGAAGCTGGCTCGGTGGGACAACGGCCAGTCGGAGCTGCGGTACTGGACCGGCACACCCAGCGCGGCTTACGAGGCTTGGGTCCGCGTGATGAATTCTGGTGATGAGACGCCCTACAACATGGGCATCGCGCCCTGATCGTTATATAATAATTTCAGCGTTCAGAAAGGGGCACTTCAAATGATCCTAGTGCTTTGTGCTAGTCCTAAAGCGTTGCTAGAAGCCGCGCATGATAAGGCCCACGAGCTGGCGTTTCCTTCAAAGTCAGGAGTCAGTTCTCACAGAGCAAGGTATCTTTCAAGCTCTCACGTTACGGAGGATATTGACACGGGTGAGCGATGGCATTTTGTGAGCACTGACTCTCCGGAAAACGCGCAATTTCTATGCGGGCAAATTTACACCGATTATGAAGGCGAATTGCCCTTTGAGTGGCGAGAGACGGTTTTAAGTAGAGTACGCCGGGTTCGGAGTTTATAATGAATTCAGGTGAGGAGATTTAAGATATGGAAATCATTGACGGAATTCCGGTGTTCGGAACGGCCGATCCCGGCGCTTTGGCTCAAATTAAAACCTGTGCGAAGACGGCATATAAAACGGCACTCATGCCCGACAATCATAAGGGCTACGGCGTGCCCATCGGCGGCGTTGTCGCTTACCGGAATGCTGTTAGCCCTACCGGCGTAGGATTCGACATCGCCTGCGGCAACAAGGCCGTGCGCGTCGATATAACCGGCGCTGAACTTCGCGCTAACATCAAAACCATTATGGACGACGTTTGGCACACGATCAGCTTCGGCATCGGGCAAAAGAATAATGAGCGCGCGGAGTGGGATGGCTTTGAGTCTTCTGCATGGACTGAGCCGTGGTTCTCACCGCTGAAGGACTTAGCGCGTAATCAGTTGGGCACCGTTGGCGCGGGGAATCATTACGTCGATTTGTTTGCGGATGAGCAGGACCGCGTGTGGATCGGGATTCACTTTGGCTCTCGAGGATTTGGGCATAAGACGGCAAAGTATTTTCTGGAGAAAGCCGGGGCTAAGGACGGCATGGACGTAGAGCCGTGCGTACTGTCCTTGGGCGACCAGATCGGGCAAGACTACATAGGAGCTATGAATTTTTGTGGCGAGTACGCCTATGCTGGTCGTGATTGGGTGTGTGATCGTGTGGCGAGGATTCTTGGTGCTCCCATTGTGGAGTCAGTTCACAATCACCACAACTTTGCATGGGCTGAAATCCATGGGGGTGAGAGCCTTATCGTAGTGCGTAAGGGGTCTACCCCGGCCTGGCCCGGACAACGCGGCTTCGTGGGCGGAACCATGGCCGAGGGCGCGGTGATTCTTGAGGGCATCGAGTCGCCTCTTGGAGCTTACTCCCTTTACTCAACCGTCCACGGCGCGGGCCGCGTGATGGGCCGTATGGAGGCCAAGGGCAAAGTTGACCGCAAGACCGGAGAGGTCAAGCGTGCTGGGCGTGTTACTAGCGACATGATGCGAGGCTGGGTAGAACGCTCCGGGATTGAGCTGCGCGGTGGCGCTACTGATGAGTCGCCGGACTGCTACAAGCGCCTGCCGGAGGTTCTTGCGGCTATGGGCGGCGCGGTGAAGATCGTCCACAACCTGACGCCGGTCGGCGTAGCTATGGCCGGCGGTCAGACGCACGACCCGTTTAAGGATTGATTACATGGAGACCAAAACATTAGACTCAAATGACTTTCAGCCTTCTCCAGAGATGACTAAGTTTGAAGGCGATCTGCAGCTGGCGATGCTAGAGTTGTTGAAGACTGCGCCCACAATGTCTGACTACGTGCTGTTTCCGCGAGTTAACCGGTCATTGAAGGACGCGGTTGAACGGGCATGCGCTGCATACGTCGGCGGGGAAGATCTGAAACGGCTAACCTTTACCTACGAAGGCGAGCCGGGCAAGGTGCTCGTCACGGTAGTCGGCCCGCCAGAGGTAATGGCGCGGCTTATCGCCGCTAGCGGTGCGCCGCTTGTTGCTCCGAGTACGTACATCAACGTAGATGTGAAGTGGCCGGCAAGGATTGAGTTTATAATAATCTCAGGAGGACAGTTTTATGAAGTCTGATTTGCAGATTAAGCGCGAAGTGGAAGAAGACTTGGAAAGTTTACGTAATGGCACAGCACAGTATTCTACTCCGGCGCAGGACGCTATTATCTTGCTGGCAGCTTTAGTAGAGGTGGTACTTATTGGGTGGGCGTTTTGGTAAGATAGTTGGTTGTGGTGAGATGGACATTTGGCCCTGAACCAGAGGAGGAGTACGATGTTTAAGGTGATAGTGTTTATCAATTCTAGTACATCACAAGTTTTGCAGCGCGTGAAAGATTGTTACGTGAGAGAGCCTTTCGGAGTGATTGTGTTCAAACTCGGCAGTGGGGCTGAGTATTCTTACGTAGCAAAGAATATAATAGGCTGGTCTGTGGAGCCTGCGTCATGATCCGCAGGCAGACATTGTGTGCTACGATAGCTCATCTCGGCAGTTTCCGCGCGCAGTCACTAGGTGATCTCTCGGTACGCCGCCGCCGCGCGGGCAAGCCTAAACCGCTCACAGTATCCGTGCCGTGTTTAAGGGGCAAGCATTACAAGTGTTTCAAGAAAGACTGCGTGTGTGAGTGCCACGCTAGGGAAGGGAAATTATGATTGATCTTAGCAAAATTTGTGCTTGTGTTCCAGAAGTGAAGTTTGAATTGTCAACAGTAATGAATCCCACTGAAGCGATGGAGTATCTGCATAATACAGCAATAATTCACTTGCAGGAACCTTACAAGGCTTTGTGCCTGTCCGCTATCGCGAAGTACGGCGAAGGCTACGGTGGAGCTAAACATCACCACGCTTATAAGGGTGGGTTGGCAGTCCACACGGCGGAAGTAGTTAGGTACTGCCTGGAGATGGCTGGCCCAGGCGTGGATAAGGCTATACTGCTGACGGCGGCTTACTGGCATGACTATGCCAAACTGAATGAATACCAATTTGACATCGTCAGTGGAAAGATAGAGGTAACTGAGTACTGCAAAACAATTGGTCACGTAGTTGGTTCTACGTATTACTTTCTTGAAGGTAGCGCAAAAGGACTTCCTGCGTGGTTTACTTCTGCAGTAGTGCACTGCATGCTTTCCCACCACGGCCGCAAAGAGTGGGGCGGCCCGGTAGAACCTGCTACTCGTGAGGCGTGGCTACTTCATGCGGCGGATATGCTTTCCAGTCGCGGAGGCACATTGTGACTCAGAAGAGGATGGTGTCGCTGGAGAATGTAGATGATGCGATTCGGTCCGCCATGCGTGCTTATTATTGGCATGGGTCTGTTCCTGGAGCTGAAGACGGCGGGGAATTCGGCGGCATTAGACAATATGTTCGCGCCTGTCTCACCAAGCAGGGTCCGGTGGTTGCGGCCAAGCCAGCAGACGGCATGGTATCGCTGGAGGACGTGCGGAAAGCCTTCGATCCTGTCCATGCTGGTAGCACTGAGTGGAAAAAACATGTTCCCTATGACGGATGTGGTATGTGCGTGGCTTCGGCGGCAGAGATAAGCGAAATTCTTTCCGATAGGCTTTCTCGTCTCACAAAGCCAGAGCCAACCGTACCGCTAGTGGACGCGGCAGAGGGGCGCACGCTCGAAGTACCGGCCCGCGCGGTGCATAAGATGGAGTACCCGGAGGATGTCACGTACACTCATGACCCGTGGGCTAATAAGGACGTGTGTAATTTGTGTGGTGTTTACGTTTCTGATCAAGCCAAACATACAGCGTGGCATGGAAGGGCGGTGAGGTTGATGGACAATGATACATTCGATCTAATCGAGCACTACAACCTTTTACGCGCAAATACTATTAAGGACAAGGAGACGGTCGCAAGCCAGCGGGAGTTGCTTGACAAGTACGATGCCGACAACACCGCTCTTGTGCAGGAGAATGCCGCACTGAAAGAGCAGAAGAAACCAGAGAACCTTATTGTGTGTTGTTCATACTGTGGAGATTCAATCTGCAAAGAATCGGAGTGGACTCCCAAGGTAGCGGAGCATATGGCGACATGTGCTAAAAGTCCGGCGTTACGATTGGCGACAGAGAATTCCGAACTTGTGAAGGAGAATGCTTCTCTGAAAGAACAAGTGTATCAAATTACTCGCGGCGGATGCGGCAAGCCGGGGCACACGGCCTTTACTAGCGACGAGGGCACGTGCTACTGCCTGACGTGTGAGTTGGAGCAGGAGAACGCCAAGTTGAAGGCTAGAATAGATTGTATGCCTAACGAACCGTTCGATACCCCCGAAGATTTCATCAGGAATCTTGTGGCAGAAAATACGAGCTTCACTGAAACTATTTACCAGCAGTCAGTTGAGAACGCCACGCTGAAGACACAGTTAGCAGAACAGTTAAAGGGGCACTATGCCCCGCCATGCATCGGATACCCAGACTGTGACGGAGATCTTATCGGATATGAACATTCCAGTAAATGTATCGCTGCCCGTCTCGCGGGGAAAGATGGTAACCATGCCTGAGTTGAAACTATTGAAGACTAACCCCAAGAAGAGAGCGGCAATTCTAAGGGGAATTCACCAAATCATCGAAATTGACGAGGGTGTTTGTGGTCAGACACAAGACGCTTTAGACATGCTTGATGATCTTGAAACCATGTCTGGTCGTGAGAATCTTCTGGTGGATGCGCTGCGGTCTTTGTGGGTAGACGCTCACAACGACTGGCAGTATGCGCATGACTTGGTGGCGCAGCTTGACGCGGAGGAGCACCAATGAAACAGTTTCTAGCAGTTATTGTGCTGACCGTGGTTGCCAGCGTGTGCGGGGCGCAGCAGAAAACGGTGAAGCCTGCTTTGCCTCTTGTATGCTCTGATGGCACGAAATGCAAAACAGGAATTGAACTTGGGCGCTGTGTGTGCCAGCCAAAGAGTGCCAGCATTGTTTCTGTAAAACCGGTGCTATCCCAGCAGGTCATTACTACCCCGCCTATAGGCGGAATGTATGTCGACGCACCAGTAAGCAGCTTCGGCCCAGGTCCCTGCGGCTGGTATCAGTCTCCCGGTGAGGATCATCTTCTACAGCCAGACAAGGACGGGGTGTGCAAAATGTCGTACAGTTTCCACGCTGGCCCCGACGATGCCGATTGCCGGTTTGTATCTAGTGCAGACGGCAAGACGCTCGGCGTTACCTGCACATGGAAGCCGACTAAGGACGGTGATAAATGACGCCTGCGGAGGAGACAGAGATTGTTCGCGCAATCGAAGAGGCAGTAGTAAGCGAAATATATTTCTGGGGTGAGCGGCAGATAAAAAATCAGCCACACGCTCTAGCTCAGGAAGTAGCCAAGCGAACGATGCAATACATGAAGGGGGACCGATGACACCAGCAGAGGAAGAAGCCCATGTGCGGTCGAGCTGGGTAGATGCTGAGGTATTGTCGAGTGGAGAGATCGTAATCGACAGACTTATCTATAGCAGGCACTCAGCATTCCTATTCACGAAGCAGCGGGAAGCGGAGATTGCTGACGTGGAAGAGGAGATCGGTTTTCTTGGAGGGCCTTATTGTCTAGAATGCCCATCTGTAGAGCGCATTCTAGCCCGCGAGCAAGCAGTCCTTGCGGAGCTGCGGCGCGGATGGAAGGAGCAGGGATGAAAGAGCATGGGTTGTTATGCACATCGTCAGTGGCGCTGGGTGCACGAACTTGGGGAGGTTGAAGGATGATGGATTTGTTCTTGTTCCTGGGCGGCGTTGTGGTAATGATTCTACTACTGATTCTAGGGGCGCTGCTTGCAATTCTTGGACTATGGGGAATTATTTCTGTGCGGAAAGCAATTAAGGAGTTGTAAATGATTCCGCTAAGCGCCAAAGTAACTTGTGTGCAGGGTTCCAATGCCGCGTCGTCGTGTGAGTATTAGCGACGATTATTATTGGTTAGTAGATGGGCAGCTTGACCAGCGCCGAAGGCCTCGTCATCCCGCAAGGCGTCACCACGCTCGACTTGAGCAGCTTGACCGGCGCTGAAGGCCTCGTCATCCCGCAAGGCGTCACCTGGCTCTACCTGCCATCAAAAATCAAAGCAATGATGGCCGCGAGATAGTAACCACCTTCCGGCGCGTTCCCGTGGGTGAGCCGGAGTAACCAAACGATTTTAGAAAGGTGAAAATGACTTTTACCAGCCACGTAAAATCCGCCGAAGGCCTCGTCATCCCGCAAGGCGTCACCTGGCTCTACCTGAGCAGCTTGACCAGCGCCGAAGGCCTCGTCATCCCGCAAGGCGTCACTTGGCTTAACCTGGGCAGCTTGACCAGCGCCGAAGGCCTCGTCATCCCGCAAGGCGTCACCACGCTCGACCTGAGAAGCTTGACCAGCGCCGAGGGCCTCGTCATCCCGCAAGGCGTCACTCGGCTTAACCTGGGCAGCAGGTACCGGCTACAGAACTTGGCAGGCAGTTTATCGTGGCGGCCTACGAAGATGATGTAGACGCCGGTTATCCCATGGATGAATGTTTTCTACGCGGCGTAAATCCTTTAGAGGAAACAAATGAACAATGAAGCAACGGTGAAGTGCCCTTCTTGTGGGCAGGAGTTTCAACTGACGGATGCGCTGGCCGGTCCGTTACTGGCAGCTACGAAGAAGCAGATGCAGGCCCAGATAGATGCTGCGGAGAACATAGCGCGCGCGGCTAAGCTGGACGCTGACATAGCGAAGGCGGACATTGAGCGCGACATTGAATTCAGGGTAGCTGAAGAGACTGAGCGTGTACGTGCTGTTGCTGTGGTGGAGGCAGCTAATGCGTCAGCTAAGCAGGTTGGTGACTTGCGTACTAAGCTGGCGGCGGCGCAGCAAGCGCAGGCTGATGCGTTGCGCAAGGGTCGCGAGTTAGAGGACAAGGAGCGCGAGCTTGATCTCACTATTGAGACGCGGGTGGCGGCGGAGGTAAACCGGGCTGCGGCTAAGGCCGAGCTAATTGTGGACGACCGTTACAAACTGAAGCTGCTTGAGAAAGACACTCTGCTTGAGAGCATGACTAAGAAGATCGAAGAATTGAAGCAGAAGGCGGAGCAGGGTAGTCAGCAGATGCAAGGTGAGGTTCAGGAGCTAGACCTTCAAGCTAAACTCGCGACGGCCTTTCCGTTTGACCAGGTTGGAGACGTTGCTAAAGGAGTTAGAGGAGCCGACGTAACGCAGCGCGTAGTAGCCCCCTCCGGAGCTGACTGCGGGCTTATCCTCTATGAGTCTAAGCGCACTAAGACGTTTTCTGCCGGTTGGCTGCCTAAGCTACGAGAAGATGGGCGCAAGGCCCAGGCCGACGTGCTGGTGCTCGTTACGCAAGCTCTGCCTGAGGAGGTCGAGACCTTCAACCAAATCGACAACGTCTGGGTGTGCTCGTCCTCAGTTGCCTTGCCGCTGGCCTCAGCGCTGCGGGCTACCTTGTTGGCCGTCCATGCTACCAAACAGGCGCAGGACGGTATGAGGACTAGGAGCGAGGAAGTTTATGCCTACGTTACTGGTTCGCAGTTCCGCCGTCGTGTCGAGGCACTAGTTGAGGTGTTCACTACGATGCAAGATGACCTGTCTAAGGAGCAACGGGCTGTGCAACGGCTGTGGGCAGCGCGGGCCGCTCAGCTTGACCGTATGGCGGCTACTACGGGCGGTCTATTCGGTGACTTGCAGGGCATCGCGGGCGCGGCCTTGTCAGTGCCTAGTGGGCTGGCGCTGCCGGGAGGCGAAGAGTGAACGTCGGCCAGAAAGTGAAACTCATTTCTACCACGGAAATTGAGGCATGCCTTAGTAGGTATGGGTGGCCTAGTCACAGTCGTCGATTGGTGGTCGGAGACGCCGGCGTAGTTACAAAGGAGACTGCAAGCGATGGCTTATTTGAGGTTTCATTTTGTGGTGAACTCAATAATAAGTGGAGCCCGGTAGTGACAATACTTTGTAATGACGTTGCCGGTAGAGGTGGCAAATGAAACTTACGCTGATTGCAGAAGCAAAGAGTGAAGCGCTGCGATTTTTACAGCGGGTTGCAGAGTACGAAAAATCTCGCTTTTCTTATGAGATTTCTGGGCATACCTGCTTTGACTACGGCGTGAAGGAGTCGGGAGCTTTGCGTCGCGCTTCGATGGACCTGACAAGGGTGCTAGCTAAGATGCGGAGGTGCGCAGTATGAAGCGAATCACGTTTGAGCCGCCACTTCGCGGGCGTAAGGAAGACAGGTGGACGATGCTGCTTGATAATCAGCCCGTAGCGATTGTTCTCAATCGGTGCGCATTGGAAGCTATAGAGGCCGCGCTGTCTCACTGTGCTTATGTAGCTCCGCCAAGAAGCAGAGCGGTTTTTAGAATTGAGGAATCTTGACGCTACCTGATTCTGAATTTTGTAAGAATCGAGTTCGCCTATTTGGTTTTCTATGGAGAGCACGGTGCCGCGCGCTGCTCCCAAGGTGGAACAGTAAAACTACGCGTGTGTGCTCTAAGTGCGGAGCGCGGTACCAATTGCCCGCCATGCCCGCACCAGTTAAAGTTCCGAAAGGATGGAGGTACTAAATGACAGGAAAAGCAGAGAACTTAGAAGCTGCGGTAAAACATATTTGGGTCGCGATTTCGGAAAGTACGCGGCGGAGTAGCGCACTTCTGAAACGTGTGATAGCTTTGGAAAACATTGAAGCGAGCAAAGACCACGCATTAGATTCTGTGGATTTGTGGAATGAGATTGGATCAATGGCCAGCAGAATGCGCGCTCTTAAACTTGAAGTTGAGGGCTTGAGGGCCAATGTGACGCACGCAGACTGTGGACCTTGCAAGTATGATTTTATGGCAGAAACATTATTGATTCACGCTGGAGCGTACGTCATACTTGCGGGCGTGGATTTCGGGCGGTGCGAGGTTTGGTGTCATAACTGCGGCAGGATGCTTGGGTTTGGCAGTACGTTATTGAAGGCTTGGGAAGCGGCTTCCCAAGTGGGGGGCAATTTACCATGCGTAGTCGTAAAGCCTCACTCATGCAATTCTTCGGCCGAGTGCGACGTCAGAACTAAGCACCCAGGCGCAGAAGTATTTTCTAATTTGCGCGAGCGGGACGGGCTGCCCACGTGGACAGTACGTTGTAGTATATGCGGGCAGGAACTTGGTAGTGGACTATCTGAGCGAGGAGCATGGAGTGCTGCCGCATTTAATTCCGCGTACTGCGTAGGCAGTGGAGTCAACGCTCTGCGGGTAGACTCCGATTTTAGAATAATAGGCCGTAGTAGCACTAGCGTTGGCTCGACTGCTGTGCGCGTGAAGAATTCAGTTGGCCATGAGCTTTGCATTAGTGGAAATGCTTTGTGCAGCGCTGGAGCTTGGGCTGATCTTGGAAAGAAGTTTCACGTCACTATCACCGAGGTGCCAGAGTGACGCCTTGGGCCGAGCTATTACTGCGCCCCACGGCGACGGATGATGAGGTGCGGGCTAGGTTCCACGTCCTGGCCCGTGCACAGCACCCCGACCGCCCCGGCGCGGGGGGCCTGGAGGGGCCGCGTTGGGGCGTGCTGGTCCAAGCCTACGGCTTGGTCAAGACGGCGGCGCTACGGGCCTCTTGGGCGCGCCGGCAGGCCCTGCTGAGCGGTCGGTGCGCTAAGTGCCAGGGTTCCGGGGTGACGGGCGGCCGCCTGGGCAAGCCGGTAAAAATCTGCCCGGCTTGCTGCGGCGAGGGCCGCCGCGTTATATAATAATCTCAAGGTTGGTCTGAACCGCCAGGAGGATTTATGAGAGGGTTTACAAGACTTGATGCTGATGAACTTCGTACGGTTTTTCAGAGACGGTGTATAGTATGGGGTCTGATTGATTTATGCGCGGGGAGCTTCTTTGTGTTTGCAGCGTACAGTATGCGTCTTAACGGACACGCTGTGTTTAACATATTTATGGCAGTAGGATGGTGGTGCTTTGCAACGCTTTGTATTTGGATGTTTTCGACTTGCGATGTTAGTGACGAAAATGGATGGTCAATTATTGAGCACGTTCGGCTGACTGATTTGTGGTGTTCTTTAAGCAGGACACGATGGAAGTCTTTATTGGTTTCGCTTAATGCTCGGTGTTCTAGATGCCGAGGCAAAAGATATATACGTGGACCTTTAGGGGGAACAATAGCTTGTCCAGAATGTTCTGGCGATGGTCACGCGCGTAGGGGACGGGTCTGAGATGAAACGCCAAAAGACAGTAGTACAAGTTATTGAAGAACCAAAACTCTTAGAAGAGAGCTCTGATAAACCTCTGTGCTGGGAGACATTCTTCCAGTGTCAGCGCAGTCCTGCGCTGAGAAGTCAACTACTAGCCGCGTTGCTCAGTGGAACGCAGATAGTAGTTGAGCGGCTTCCGCAACAGATGCTCCTAGACGTAGTGCTGCTAGCGTTCGCCGCGCGGGTCTATTGTGATTCTGAGATTGTGGATAATTGGGCAGAACTGCTACGCCGCACGGAGGAAGAGTGGGAGCGCCCGGACTGGACCTGCCGGATATTTGACAGCATTCATACTTCGGCAGCCAACAACATTGTGCACGGCCAGGTTAGTAATTTCACGTGCGCGGAAGAGCAGTATATTCCAGATATGGCACAGTGGTATCTGGATCACGACTTGCCGGAGTATTTCAGTCGGGAGATTGAGGAGGTTGTAGTATGCAAGATGAAAGAGCTGAACTCTCATATGAGCGGTGGGCGTACGCGGAGTGGGAGCAGCGGGCGTTCAGTAAAGGTAAAGGCTGCGCATACTCTGAAATTAAGTGGAATATCGACAAAGAAATTGAGCGCCGCGAGAAAGAAGGCTAAGAAATGAAACGTCGCATCGTGATTGCCAGCAAGCCGTCTATGACGTTCGCTCAAGCTAAGAAAATTGCTCCGTCGTTTCTCTTCCCATTCTTTGAGAAAGCTGATAGTGTGCGGCATCTTCGGTATTTAGTTACCGTATGGGTGCTAGATGACTGCGAGAGAGACGGAAAGACGTTCTTAACATCACTCCAACAAGAACAACTGAGCAGATTCCTAAACGCTACACAGGAATCAAAATGATCACTCGTGAGGCTCTTTACAGTGCGGCCACAGCTTTGTCTTTGGAGTTTCTAGAGGCCAACGACAACCTGCCTATACCGAAAATTCTGACTTACGAGGAAGCCTTGTCGGGCCTGTGTCGCAATAAGCGCATTGAGACTTTTTTCCGTCGCGCTGTCGGGCCTGACATGAAAGGCGCAGCGCGTAGGCGCTACACGGGTCTGTATTACATGAGTCACATCTTCGTAAATTTACCCGTGACGGCCCTACCCGTAGAGCGCCCCGGTTTTCAAAGGTGGAGCTACCCAGGATGGAAGACGGACCGCACGGCTGTGGGCGTAGTGGCGCACGAACTAGGGCACTTTGTGGCACATGCTTATGCCATCAGCATGCCGGCATGGCGATTGTGCTTAGCACAGCATGCTAAGAAACCTATCAGTGGTTACGCACCCACGGCAGAGGAGCAGTTCGCCGAAACGGTAAGATTATTTATCACAAACCCGGATTTGCTCAAGAAGGCCGTGCCGTGGCGTTATAATTATCTTACCGACGTAGTTTGTCTAGCGCCAGTAAAGAAAAGATTGCGGCTTGGCTGGAAGGGTGTTTTGAGAAACCCGGCATACTGGCCCCCGGCGGAACGGTGGATCGGAGTTAGAAATGCTTGATGACATTTGGATTTCTAGTAGAGGCCCTATCTTGATTAAGGATATGCAGCTAAGACATCTGGGCGCAGCCATTCACTACGTAGAAAACAAGGCTAGGTATGTTATTAGTCAGATAACTATTCTGTCAAGAGTCATTCATGTAGACTTAGTATCTCGACTTCCTTCTGAGAGTGAATTGCGTAGAATGATAGCTCCTCAGTATGACGCCTTGAGGTGGGAGCTAGAACGGCGCTCACAGGAGTCAGAATTATCTGCTCACATCGCCGATGGCTGTGATGATCCTAAGTGCTCAGTTATTGGGTGTCCTAATTATAGGGAGATGTAGAGCAGGCGGCGCGTCCGCTTGGAGGTATTACGATCGGACTAAAGCGGCTCTTTCTGCTAGCTGGTCAGTCGCTCCGATGACTCAGCGGCCTTTCACGCGCCGCCTGCTCTACACCATTTCATGGAGGAAGTAAGAATGTTTTCTTCAGTTAATTTCCTAAGCAAGAAAGAATTTCAGCGGGCCGTGCTCCAGGGCGCTCCTATCGTGCTGTACTCGCCCGTCCAGGCTAGGCCGGCTATAACGGGACGAGTGCGGGTAGAAGGGCCTTGGGCTGGCACTAAGGCCCCCGTAGATGACGTGCAGGCGTACCGAGGCGGGCACCGCGTTACTAAACCTCGCGAGAGACTGGTAAGCTGGCACGCTGAGGCCACGGTACAAGATATGAGGGTGGTGGCGGTACGGTGACCAAGACTCTTTGGCAATGGCTTCCTCGGCATGATGAGTGGGCGTTCGTAACGGAGAGCGCCCCTGAGATGCAGCGGGCGGTACTGCGGGGATATAAACGGCGGAATCCGGCAGGTACTCGGTTTAAGTGGACCTCTGGTGAAACGCCTAGGAAGTACCACCCGCGAACGGCAAAGGAGAAGGTATGAAGATGCCTTTCTGGTTCAAGAAGCGGCCTACCCACGAGCACGTCTGGCGGCCGGCTATCTACAACCATGCGCCGGGTAAGTGGTGCTCGGTTTGCGGTGTGGGCGTGAATATCACAGAGGCAGAGTTCTACGCCCTATTTGGGCGGTCTAGCTACGCACCCAGCCCTACGCCTTATCCCAAGGAGCATTGATGATATTTGTTAGGTACGGGTGTGACCGTGTAGGGTGCACGGCAGAGCGGCGCGAAGTTAACAATTGGTTTGTGGTAGTAGAAGACAATCACGGGCTACGCATACTGCACTGGGACCAGTGTTCGGCTAAGGATCTGAAGACTGGTAAGCACTTTTGCGGCTGGGCCCATGCTGCCAGCTATATCACAGAGCGGCTGGTGCCGGGTGGTGCTCACGCGGCTGAATCCCCTAAGCTGCACCCGCCGTTGAACGCCGATGGGAGCGCAAATGTTTGACCTGGGATTATTGGCAGTTTACCTGGTGTTTGCTCTGAGGAGGGCAGGGAGATGAAAATTATTCAGCTTCTAGTTCGTACTAACATTGTGGTGTTAACCGACGTCGAAGATCCGCCTAAAATTTGGGTAGATACGTCTTACACTGACGTAAAACGTGCGCGGGCCGATTGGCCCTTCGAAGTTTACCGGGAAGTTGAGATACTGTCGTGACACTTCTATGGAAACCTTTGCTGTCTGCAACTTTACCGCTTGATCCTGAAACTAATGATTTCAAGTGGGGCCTGATTCCTTTCCCGGTCTATGCTTCTACCAAGATCGATGGGTTTCGCTCCATGGTGCAGTGCGGCGTGTTGGTAAGTCGTAACGGCTTGCCGGTCAAGAATCGTGAATTACAAGCACGTTATGGTAGGAAGCAGTACGAGGGCTTGGACGGAGAACTTACTGACGGCCCTGCTAATGGCGACGACGTTTTTCATCGTACTAGTAGTGTAGTGAAGAAGGCCACGGCTGATGCTTCACAAACTACGTTCAATGTAATTGACCGCGTGACTACAAAACCCATCTACGATTTACGAACGCGCGTCGAAGAATTAAGCTGTCACACAAAAGTGGAAGATGGCTTAGTAACAATTCGACAAGTTCCTATCGAAGGTATTTTGTCCTTGAAAAAGTTCGAGGCTAAATGTTTGGCGCAGGGATTCGAGGGAGTGATGCTGCGTCGCGCTGATCAGGGCGCGTACCCCCAGAAGCCTGGCAAGGAGAACCGCTCCACCCTGCGGGAGTTCTACCTGTGCCGCGTGAAGCGCTTTGAGCAGGCCGAGGCGACTATTGTTAGTATTAGTTATCTGGAGCACAACCTGAATGAGGATCGTACGGGCACGGGTCGCCGTAGTAGTAAGAAGGCCAACGTGGAGGTGGACGAGACTCAGATCGGCGGCGCTCTCCTGCGAGACTGCGTGACAGGCAAGGAGTTTAGCACTAGCGTGGCGCGTGAGGCCCTACGGAGGTGGGAGGGTTGGCAGGACGAGCGGCTGTGGAAGGGGAAGAAAGTGCGCTATAAATACCAGCTAGTAGGTACGGTGGACAAGCCACGTATCAATACCTGCAAATTCAGTGAGGTGTTGCCATGAGCATAGATTTTTCGGAAGTAAGCGATAGGCTGAAGGCAGAGTCTAATCATTTAGCGCGGTATTACGAACTTGTGGAGGCCAAACTAAAGACTGCGGCAATAGGCTTAGAGGCTTGGGTAGACCTTGGGCCCGGTCTGGAGATAGGTTACGCGAAGTGCGCAGGAAAGTGGCAGCTAAGCCTGCGTCGAGGCAAATCATTTCAAGAACCTTTGTGCAGTACTTCTAGAATAGTGCGTATGTTGGCCGTTAGTAAGATACCTGAACTGGAAGCTGCGTTGTTACGAAGTGCTGGTGAGCATGCTGATGAGATCCAAAGAATACTGGAAGGTTTGCTGCCATGACCAAAGTAGGTGTAAGGTACGCAGATGATAGTGGTAAAGGTTCTTATGTGATTGTCCACGCTGTCTGTGGGTTTGGTGATTACGACACTTTGTGCGGAATAGACGCCAATGATCCTGCGATTGGGCATCTTGGTGTTGTGCCTGTGTCAGATGGAATTTCGATAAACTGTGTCGCCTGTAAACGAATGCGGGAAACAGCGAAACAATATCGCGCCAAGGATTTTCTTTAAGGAGACCAGTGATCCAAGTCAAAGACCTTAGTAAGTGCCTAGAAGGTTTCAAGCCTGAATCTTACCTTCGGCTGCAGATTGACAAGGCTAAGAACGAGGTAACTTTGATCGTCTGCGCTAAACTCAGCGGCACGCAGGGAACGGCCATTGTGAGGTGCAAACTAAAATGAAGTGGACTAAGATTTGCTCTGTCGATGAAAAGACACTCCCGCCTTTGGATCGGCGCGTTGTCGTGTATATTCCAGATACTAACTTATTCATGGGGAGGCCCGAGGTTCCGGTATGCCAGTTTATGATGGAGCGCTACAGACGCCCGGCGCAGGATAATAACTTGGTTCCTTACGCTTGGAAGTGTGAGAACAGCGGAAATGCGTTCGGCCAAGAGGTGACTTATTGGCGACCGCTGGAGGATGATCCTAAGTGAAAGTCAAACGTGTCACTCTGGAAATAGAGATTCCGGCTCGTGCCGGAATTAAATCTGCAGACTTAGTTAAACGCTTGAGGGTTTTCGTGGAAAATTGGCCTTACGCCTCACATAGCGAGGTGGAGTATAAATTTCCATGTCAAGTTCAGATACTAAGTGACGTTATTAGCCCTAACACGCAGATTGGAAGTGTGAAACAATGGCCGCCAAAGTAACTGAGAAGAAGTGGTGTAAGTGCCGCAAGGTGCTTACTAGCAAGGCAGTCTGCCTTAACTGTGGGCATGCCGTTTGTGTTTGCTCCGTTTGTACGCCGGGGTGTGAGAAAAGTAAACCCAAGGCGCGGCGGCGGGGTTTATAATAAACGTAGCGGTGCTTACGTAGGTGCTTCAATGGGAAAGACTCCGAGTTAGAAGGAGCTTGCTTTCTAGCGCAGGGAGTCGATTCGAGGGTCTGAGTTCTCAAGCGGAACGTAATCGAGTCTGATACCTGAAGCACCTACGTAAGCACCACTTAAGAAACACGCCCAGGTGGTGGAATTGGTAGACACAGCGGATTTAAGACCCGCCGACTTACGGGTCGTGGGAGTTCGAGCCTCCCTCTGGGCACCAAATTGTGACGGTTATTTCACAGTTACTGCAAGTTGAGAGCGTCTAGAAAACGGACCCGGTTAGTCTAAGACGGGTAGTAAGCGACAAACTAATTTGCAGTAACTGCGAAATAACCGCCCGGTATTTCCATCACGGCTTCGCTGCAAGCGCGATACGCTAGACGTCCATCCGACTTGCGGCATTATAGAAGGGCGTCAAGACCGAGCTGTTGGACTCCTTAATGTGAGAGAACCATACAAGTCGGCCCTTTGTCTAAGAAGCCGTGATGGAAGTACCGTAAGGAGTAACAATGATTCTACTTTGGAAATCGGTGAGCCCGCTTTGCAGCACGGCTCAGTGGCAGGGCATTACCCTGTCGGCAGAATTCAGGGACCATGCATGGCGCATCGCCCTGACTAACGCGGCCCTAGTGCCGGACGGCAGCGTGGTACGGGGCGCATGGTCTACCAAGGCCCTGGCGCAGCATATGGCTGAGATTACCGTAGAGCACATTGTGGCGAGGCGCGAGGGGCACGTCCAGGCACATCAGCGTGGAATACAGATTCCTTATGACTTCGCACCAAGCACTGTGAATCGGTCTCGTAATCCTGTGGTAAGGAGTGGCGGCGCTTATATTAGGCCTCACGATGAGGCCGGTCATGCCCACTAAAAAAGTTCCCAACGTCGACATCTCGAAAGAATTGAAGGCTGCCGCCAAGGCCCTGGCTCCAGCTGCGCGGCGACTTACTAAGGCCCTGGCCGCGCTAGACCCTACCGCGCTGCCTTCTGGCGCGGTGTCGGACCTGCTCTATGACCTGCGGCAGACTACTAAGCAGGTAGCTGGCCTGGCTAGCGGCTTGGACGATGCCCTCAAGCCAGCCGTCAAGGCTGTGGAAGAGCATTTCATTCAAACCCTGGCCGCTGACGAAGCCAGCGGCCTGCAAGGCTCCCATAGTCGTACGCAGATAACGGACACGCCCGTGCCGGTTATCAAGCCCGAAGATTGGCCTAAATTTTATGCCTACGCGGTTAAGACGCGCCAATTTGAATTGCTTCAGCACTCAGTGAATGCCGCCGCCGTGCGTGAAAGGTGGGACGCTAAAAAGCAAGTGAAGTTCGTCTCAGTGTTCCATGCCAAACGGGTGTCATGCACGAAGTTGGGAGGGAAGTGATGACAGAACTTCTAGCCTACAAGTTCCTGCTGTTACTTCTAGGATTTGTGGCTGCGGCGTTGTCTTTGTTTTTGCTATCTTCTGAGCGCGCTCTTCACAATGAGAAACTATGCCACGCGGCGGCGCGGTGGCTAGCTAACAGAAACTATGTAGAGCTTGCCGCCTACCGCGATGTGATTTATCACAGGTACGGTGTGACCCTGCTAGACCTGCGCAAGGATCTAGCGCCCGTGTTAGGAGCTATGCCTAAGCCCTACTTGGCTCAGGCTATCTCGTTAATGCAGGTGCCAGGTTATATGCTGGGCGCAGCCATAGAGTATAACAGGGCCACAGACAAGTTAGCCGGTACGCGTTTTGAGGCGCAGTGGTTGGACGCTGAGCGGGAGTCCCGCGTGGCCGACCTGGAAGCCGCCGTGGTAGTTCTGGCCAATCGGAAATGGGAGGATTATGTTCAGCAGGTAGCGGAGGAGGCGGGCGTTAGTTTACGCGATGCCCATAAAATCCTGTGTGTCTACGTGAGCATTTGTACGGCAGAGGCTGAGAAGTACGTAGGCACTCTGCAAGACCCAGAAGAAATTTTACCGTCGATTTACTAAGGAGCGATAAATGACGTATAGAGATGATTTTCGCGAGGCAGCCAGCAAAGGATGGTGGACTTTGCCGCGCGTAGTTGTAGCCATTTTCGCGATTCTCGTGGCTTCGTACGGAATCGGATTTTTAGCCACGGGTGGAGACTTGGCGATCTACAAGTTTTGGGCACCGAAGCGTGCCAATGCGGAGCGCGAAGTTTTTGTTAACACCAACAGCTATATCCAAGGAAAAACGGATTACCTGAGTCGGCTTCGGTTGGAATATCAGACCAGCAAAGATGCCGATCAGAAAGCAGCATTGCGCACTCTGATTATTACCGAAGCGTCGAACGTGGACAATTCAAAACTCCCGGCCAATCTACAGGGATTCATTGCGAATCTCAAGGAGAATTAACTTGAAAAAACTGATCTTTCCGATTCTCGCAATAGTTGTAATGTCGTGCTGTGCATTTGATAATCAAGGATGCGCAGGATCTTCGGGAACTGCGGATGAACAGGTTGCTCGCCAGCAGGAAACATCGCAACGTCAGCAGGTGGCCCAGACTGGACAGCCGGGAATCACAAACTATACGGAGGCAAAACTGGTTAAGCATTTGTATGAGTTGCGCGATCAAAAAATTGTCACGTACACATATGTTCCAGACATGAATGGAAAACTTTGGCATCTGTGTAACTCAGTTGGCTACGGCCTTCCTTATGGAGTTCAGTTTAGCAATCCAGAGAAGGTTACAAAGGACAGCCAGAATGCGTATGGAACGCTTCCACAGGCAGAACCGAACGGTCTATATATGCCTCCTTCTGCGGAGGGAACGTGGGTAGTGTGCGCGAATCCTAATGGCTCTGGAGATGTTTCTCCTGTGTATGTTGAGCCTCGCGTAATTGTCAGCCCGTTTAAGTTGCGGTCTGAAGGGGAATACGCAGTTCACGAATAGCTAACCAAAGAAAGTAAGGAGAAACTCAGTATGGCAAAGCAAGCGGTAAAGCCCACGGCAATCGTGCCTTGGGAAAAGAAATTCGCCGGTCTCGCTAAAGAGGCCGTAGAGCAGGAGAAGGGCATTGGCGGCGGTGGGCAGAGCGTGAAGTTCGGCGCGGGCGGCACCATCACCGTGGCGGGCGGCATAGTGCCGGGTAACAAGGTGGAGGTCATTGTCCTGGCGTCCTGCTTCGAGAACGCGTGGTATGGCGGCAATGCCTACGATCCTGATGACCCGCAACCGCCGGAGTGCTACGCGCTTAACGTGCTGATGGCTGACCTGGCTCCGCACGAAGAGTGCCAGAACCCACAGAGCAAGACTACCTGTGCTGAGTGTGAGAAGAATGAGTGGGGATCGGCCGCTGTGGGTCGCGGCAAGGAGTGCGGCAATAAGAAACGCCTTGCCATTGTCCTTGCTAATGACGTTAAAAGTGCAGAGGACGTGGCTAGTGCGGAACTGGCTACGGCGCGCGTCAGTCCTACGCAGCTCAAGGCATGGGCTGGGTACGTGCGATCCTTGGCTGACGAGTCTGAGCGTCCACCCTGGGCGGTGGTTACGGAGATTTCAAGTTTGCCGGATAGTAAGACGCAGTACCGCTTGGAGTTCAAGACGGTAGAAACCATCGGCGATCCTAAGGTACTGGACGCGCTATACTCACGGGTGCCCAAGGCGGAGGAGTTTTTGCAACAGCCTTATGGGCCGCCCATTGAGCGCGCGGCTAAACCGGCGCGCGCGGACAAGCCTCAGAAGTTCGCGGCTAGAGGGAGAAAGTAGTTTTCTGCAGTAGTCCATAAGATCGTTCTAGGTGGGCGGTCTAACTCGCTGGCGTACCGAGTGCGGAGTGTACGCCGTAGTACTTTGGAGGGTTTTATGATTGTAGCTATTCATTGGCCGCAGGCGATTCTTGTTGGGCTTAGTGCATTTGGTATGGTACTCACTATTAGAAACCATGATAAACCTCGCTCAAATGAAAACGCTTGGACGTCTTTAGTTGGTTTGCTGATCACTTATGGGCTGCTTATTTGGGGAGGATTCTTTAAGTGAGTTTTGATGACATTCCTGAAGATGAAGAAGAAAGTTTTCCTTGTGACTGCGGTGGTTCAATTACAAAGGACGAAGTAACTGGCCTGTGGTCATGCGATGATTGCGGAAGAGTTTATTTACCGGAGAATGTGAATGCCCACTAAAGCGCCCCAAGTTATCACGGTAGACTTTGAAACTCATGCTATTGAGCCGCGTCCGAACTACCCGCCTAAGCCGGTATCGTTAGCTATTAAGTGGCCTGACCAGCGCGAGTATAAGTTGATGGCGTGGGGCCACGGTGACGGTAGCAAGGCTGCGGGTAATAACTGCGCAGAGAAAGAAGCGCGCGCAGAGTATAAGAAAGCTCATGATAGTCGCTACCGAGTGCTTTTCCAAAACGGGGCGTTTGATCAAGACGTGGCCGAAGTTCATTGGGATATTCCGCTGTTGCCGTGGGAGCGCTATGACGATACGTTGTTCTTAGCGTTTTTGAATAACCCACATTCTCCTACTTTGGCTTTGAAGCCACTGGCAGAGCTACTATTGAGTATTCCTCCTGAAGAGCAAGACCGCATGTACGAGTGGATTATTGCCAGCGTACCGGAAGCTGCTAGGAAGCCTAGTACGGCAGGCGCTTATATCTGGCGGTGCCCTTATCAGGTTGTCAAACCTTACCACAAAGGTGACTTAACACGAACGCTGGGCCTGTTCAATTATCTTTATCCGCAAGTCATTGACGCCGGAATGGGGGAGGCGTATGACCGAGAAAGAAAGCTCATGCCGATCTTGCTGCGTAACGCCCGCGAGGGTATGCGCGTGGATGTAGCCGGGCTAGAGCGTGATTTGCCGTTGATGAAGCAGGGAGTAGAGAAGGCTGATGTGTGGCTGAGGCGTAGGCTAGGAGACATTAACTTAGATAGTGATAAGCAGTTAGCAGAATCCTTACTATCTACCGGCTCAGTTACGGATTTGGAACGTACTCCCAAGGGGCAGTTGTCGGTCAGTAAGAAGTCCCTGACGATTGATAAGTTTAGGGATGAAAGAGTGTTTCAGGCATTATCATATCGTAGTAAAATGAGTACGTGCATAAATATGTTTGTGGAGCCTTGGTTGGATCTTTCAAAGTCCGATGGTGTTATTCACCCTAACTGGAGCCAGGTTCGCAGTCCAAAGGGAGGCGGAAATGATACTAACGGGGCACGATCGGGGCGTATTATATGCACGCGGCCGAATTTTCTCAATATCCCCAAACGATTCAAAAAAGATATTTCTGCCGGATACAAGCACCCTGCGTTTTTGAGAACAATCGAGCTGCCTTACATACGGACCTACTGCCTCCCAGATAAAGGGAAGGCATGGGGGAGACGGGATTTTTCACAGCAGGAAGTTAGGTTAGTGGCTAATGCAGAAGACGGTCCTATGATGCAAGGATTTTTGAACGATCCAAACTATGATATACATGAGTTAGTTCGTGCTGAGACGGAAAAGGCACTGCAGGCGGCGGGTTTACGAGGTAGTTTTGACAGGGACACAGCCAAGACAGTAGTTTTCGGAAGAATTTATGGCCAGGGTCTTTCCGGCCTCATGCAGTCTTTGAAGTTAGGGGAGAGTGAACGCTCCGTCGCAAAAGTTATTCAGAACGCTATAAATACGGCGCTGCCGACTTTGAAGGAGCTAGACGATGCTATGAAAGCTCTTTTTAAGCGCGGGGAACCGATACGAACTATTGGGGGGCGTTTATATTACTGTGAGCCTTCTACGTACTCTGAGAAATACGGAAGAGATTTGGATTATTCTTATAAGGCCCTGAATTACTACGCGCAAGGAGGGGGGGCTGATGTAACAAAGCAGACTTTAATTTTGTATGATGAACACCCGAAGCGCCAGGGGAGGATGACGGTTAGTGTATACGACGAAGTAGATTTTTCGTGCGCTAAAAGCAATATGCGCGGTGAAATGAAAATTCTACGAGAATGTATGCTGACGAGTTTGCCATGCGATGTGCCTTTATTGTCAGATGGAGAAACAGGGCCGAATTGGGGAACGCTGAAAGCGTGGAAAGAATGACGACCAAAAGGCGACTTTGTGGAGAAGGCCCGCATTACGTTTATTACTTATATGATGCTGAAGGTCTTCTTGCAGACATCGGGCGCAGCGTAAATCCGCAGGGTAGAAAGCGCGCGAAAGAGAAAATGTGGGGAGAATCCTTTACAATGAAGGTTTCTAAGCCGATAGATGCTATAGAAGACGCATGTAATAAAGAACGCAGTGAATTGAGAAAGTACAGGCCGCGTCTTAGTCGTATAGCGATGTCTGCTAAAGGAACTTTTGGTAAAAAGCGCAGCGAAAGCGCACGAGAGGCTGTAAGTAAGAAACTCAAAGGAGTTCCATTTACAGCAGAGCACTCAGAGCATTTAAGCGGAGCAAATAATGGAATGTATGGCCGCCGGCATACTAAGGCTGCCCGAGAAGCTATGAGCATAGCGCGTAAGGGCGTTCCATTTACCCCTGAACATCTGAAAAACTTGGCTCGTGCAAATAGGAGCGAAGAGCGCAGATTAAAACTTAGTGCGCAAAAGAAAGGCGTGCCGCTTAGTCCTAAGAACTTAGCCGGTATTAGAAAAGCTCTGAAAAGCCCGGAAGTGCGAGCTAAAATGAGCGCCTCGCATAAAGGCATGAAAACTGCTCCAGAAGTTACTGCTAAGATAGCAGCAGCTAATACTGGAAAGAAAAGAACTGCGCAGCAATGCTCTAAGATGAGCGCGGCGCAGAAATTGAGGTTTGCTAAAGAGCGTGAAGAGAAAGAATTGCTAAGCTCTGGATGGGGACACCCATGGCGTTTAGCTTCTTTGGATGCGCAAACGCATTTGTTAGTAGAATAAGTAGTATAACCAGATGTCAAGAAAGAGTCTATCATTGCCAACAAAAGCTACGTACACCGCCCTCACGTCCTGGAGTTTTTCTGTATACACACAGTATTTGAAGTGCCCACTTTCCGTGTGCTTTGAAAAGATTCAGAAGATACGGATCACGGAACCACCGAACCCGTTCTTTGCCAAGGGCGACTGCGCCCACGCTACGGCAGAGCAGTACGTTACCGGCACGGGCCGCGCCCCCGCTCTCAAGATTACGCTCCCGCCTGTCGAGCCGGGTGGCCAGGAGATTAAGGTGGACTTGACCTCAGTGAAGCCCCTGCTGGTCCAGCTGCGCAAGCGCAAAGACGTTGTAACGGAGCAAGAGTGGGCCTTCACAAGGGAGTGGAAGCCTACCGGGTGGTTTGACAAGGACGCCTGGCTGCGCATGAAGACTGACGTCTGCGGGCACACCCTGGTGCCTCCCACGGTGGACATCATCGACTGGAAGACGGGGAAAATACACGTCGAAGATCATCAGTTACAACGCAGCCTTTATGGCCTGGGAGGTTTGCTGTTAGTGAAGTTAGGCGTTCTGGCGGGAGGTAGTAAGGACGTCAAGCTGACGGCCAAGCATGTCTACATTGATGGTGGAGCTACGGCCACGGAGGTGTTTACCATGAAAGACCTAGAGCCGCTGCGCCGGGGTTGGCTCGCCCGTATCGAGTACATGATGAAAGACACTCAGTACCCGGCTAAGCCTTCCTCAATGAATTGCAGGTTCTGTAAATTTAGCTCGAAACGCGGTGGGCCGTGCAAGGAGGGAAAGTGAAGAAACGCACTAAGCCTGATTTGAAGGCGTGCATTCATAGCACTTTACGGTGTGCTGCCCAGCAGTTAGAACTACTCAATATCATCGATCTTTACGGCGTGAACGCCACCGACGCTTCGCCAGCAGAAGCCAAGATTTATGAAGATGCGCGCGCCTTAGCCATTGCGTATATCAAGAAAGGCGCAGAGTTATGACCCCTGGGCGCTCTGAATTTATTTCTTCAGGTAAGTTCAGCGTAGGTTATTATGGGGGCTGGTACGTGCAGGAATGGGCCGAGCTTCCTACGCCGACAGTGGCAAATCCCGAAGAAAAGACTTGGATGTGGGCGCGCTGGGCCGATCAGCGTAACCCCGCGCCATATTTCAAAATTTCTAGACGAGATGAGCATGACAGAGTTTCAAATGCTATCGTCAGAAATTTGTTTCGGCAATTAACAGGAGTAGAAATTTGTAAGTGGGACATGTGTCATAGTGAGGAGGCGTGATGACCTCAGATCAGCGTAAGTTTTACGTTCTTGGTATAATGGAGGCTTTGTATGAAGCCGGGGTTACAGCTACTGTAGCAGCCGCAATTTGTCATGATTTGAAACTAACAGCGGAGGATATGAAAGTATTCAGTGAGAGGAAGAAAGATGCTGCAAAGTGAACTGCGTAAGGGACAGACGATGCTTTACATCGGCGTGCCGTTTCCGTTCAGAGTTAAGGTGATGGAAACTAGCCTTGACGCCGATGGCATGCTGCGCGTGAAGCGGCTGAGTGATGATGTCGTGGCTTGGGTGCGGCCCGCTAACTTGGAGCCTTTGAAATGACTGAGTTTGAAAATTGGAAAGCAGACGAGCGTTTCATAAGCTGTGAGGCCCATTGCGTGCCAATAATGACTGCTAAGTATGCTCTGAGAAAATTAGTGCTGCTAAGGTGCTTTTGGTTAAACCCTCCCGGCAAGGAATCATCGCGCGTAAGTATCGTGGTTCCTGTTTTATCTGAGACCAAGCGTAAGTTCGAGCAACGGACTATGGTGGTGGGTTGGCGCTGCGCAGAGTGTAAGCGCGTTTTATTTGGTGCCTGCATTGAAGACTTAATGCACGCTCCGTGCTGCGGAAAGGAGGGCGCATGAGTTGGCTGACAAAACTGACTCTTGGTTTAAGGCCGCGTTTCTCAAAACGTAAGAATGCATCAGCGCCTGAGATCATTGATTTAAGCCTCGTTCATCTTCCATCCTTTTCAGGCATAGACGGAGACTTACGGTGCGTATACTGCGGAAAGCTAGACGATGCTCCTGAGCATCTTCACCCTAGCATGAAAGTAGGACCGTTTGATATTCCTAGGGACTTAGTACCACCGTGGGGAACTCTAACTAGGGTGGCTGCGCGAGTTATCAAGGAAGACCCTGGCGCTATACTAATGGAGGAGTCTAAAAGATTTCCCTTCGTAGTATTTGTTCAGTTGACTGCCAATGATTTACTGCCCAAGGTACGGCGTGCCTTGTGGTGGGAAAAACCTGTGGGAGTTTTGTGTGTAGTGTTGAGAGTAGGAGAAATTCAGTACACTCTTGAAGAACAGGAAGAGTGGCTAGATGGGGCGCTATAGCGGTCGTCGTGAGTCCTCCCTGGAGCGCTGGGCCGTAAGTTTGGCGCGGTCACGCGGTGTCGTAGTCTCCAAGCAAACAGACCCCACTGGAATTATGGATCATTGTTTCTGGTCACCTGGAGGCGCGCCGTGGCTGATCGAGTTCAAGGATGCCGAGGTAGACTTGACTAACCCGCAGGAGGGTATTCACCTGCTTCAGTGGTACTACTTGATCGTGCTGCGAGCAGACGGCTACCGTACTGCCGTAGTCACTACCAAAGAAGGATTTTTGAGGTTGATGAATGACACTAAGTGAGCAGGACAAGATTGAGGAGAACATGCGGAAACTTCGTAAATTCATAGGGCTGCGCTTTATTTTGATGCAGGCAAAGCTAGATGTTCTTGCTTTAGTAAGTAAGTATTCAGAAGATCACTCTTCAACGAAAGATCTTAATTGGTTGCAAACTGGTCTTACTTGCGTAAGAAGGATGCCTGATGATCGCATTGAAGATCTTCAGCTAAAGAAATACATCACGGATTTATTTGATGAAGGACTTTCAGAGGTCTGAATGCCAAAAATCGCTGACCTGGTTCCGATGCCGGTGGCTGTTGCTATGGAGGCCCACAAGCGCGAGGCTAAGTCCTGGACGCCGCACCCTTACCAAGAGCGCGCGCTAAAGTTCATGTTAGAGAACGCACAGAGCGGCCTATTTCTTGATCCGGGACTGGGGAAGACAAGCGTGTCGTTGGCGGCGCTCAAGATCCTGCTAAAGCGTAAGTTAATACGGCGCGCCTTGGTGATAGCACCCCTACGGGCCATCTACGACGTCTGGCCTATGGAGATCAGTGATTGGAAGGACTTCAATAACTTCGGGGTGGCTATCCTGCACGACGCGGTTAAGGACAAGGTGCTGCGTAGTCTACACCCTGACCACCAGATAGTGCTAATTAACCCAGAAGGGTTTCCTTGGCTAGCGGCTAAGAAAACCAATTTGAAAGCCCTGGCCGCTGATACTCTGGTAATTGATGAGTCGAGCCGCTGGAGGGATGGAACGACTGTCAGATTCCGCGCGTTGCAGCCGCACTTGGGCGAATTTAAGCGTCGGTACATCTTGACTGGCAGTCCGCGCCCACGTAATTACCTTGATCTTTTCGGTCAAATTTTCGTTCTAGATCGTGGTGCGGCCCTGGGTACTTACATTTCTCACTATCGCAATCAGTTCTTCTTTCCGACAGGGTACAAAGGGTACGATTGGCAGATACTGCCCGGCGCGGCAGAAAAGATTAACGCCCTAGTAGCGCCTATGGTACTGCGCTTAGATGCTAAGGACTACCTCAAATTGCCCAAGGTTCTAGAACGCGAGCACCGCGTAGTGCTACCTTCCAAAGTGCGCGAGGAGTACGACTCTATTGAATCTAGCCTGATGAGTACACTGTTCACCGCGCCTTTGACGAATAGCGCCAGCGCGCGTAGTAAGTGTGCTCAGATAGCCAATGGCGGTTTGTATATGGACGCTGGACCGCAAGATGAACGCTGGCCCTCCAAACAGCGCCCGGTGAAATTTCTGCACACGGCTAAGGTAGAGGCACTTGTAGACCTGTATAATGAATTACAAGGCGAGCCCGTGCTGGTTAGCATCGGGTTCCACCACGACGTTGAAGCTATTCGTAATGCCCTGGGCAAGGATATTCCATGCATCAATGGGGAGACCACGAGGAGCCAGGCCAGTGATTATATTGATAGGTGGAACAAGGGACTACTGCCTGTGCTGATGGTGCACCCGGCTAGCGCCGGGCACGCTCTTAACTTGCAGAAGTTTAACGCGCGCCACGTGGCGTTTTTCTATATACCTGACGACTACGACCATTTCGACCAGTGCTTCCGCCGGGTGTGGCGGCAGGGCAACAAGGCCGATTTCGTGATGCGTCATCTGTTTGTAACGGAGAACACGGTGGACGTAGCCAAGGTGCGCAATCTCAGGAAGAAAGGAGCTGGGCAGCAGTCTTTCTTGGACGCCATGCGCGCGTACGCTGCTGAACGTGGTTACAAGGTGCCGACTAAATGAAGCGAACTACGAAGGTCATACACTCTCAGCGATGCGATGGGCTGTACTTGGCGTACTCCCCCATGCGCGGGCCGCAAGAGCCGACGGAGTTTGAATCAGAGGCTAAACGGCTAGGGCTGTCTCCAGAAGAGCGCTCTGGGAGCCAAGAACTGCGCCATTGGGCCACTCGCTGGTACCGAACGAAGTACGTGCCGGAAGATTTATTGAAAGTTTGGTGCCTGCCGGTGGAAGAGTAGGTTATAATAATTTCAGCGGATCAGAAAGGACCGCTAGAAATGACAGATTTCAAGATTGGCGACAAAGTCCAGATCGACCCAGCCCTGGTGAACAGCGGCGCGCGGGAAGCTCCACGGGGAATCATAGGGACGGTGACTTTACCTGCTTACGCTTACGGAGGAAGCGTGGGTGTGAAGTGGGCGACATACGTGTCATGGCAGCAGCCATGGGAATTGGTTCATGTGGTGGAGCCTCCTAAGAAGTTGGAGGCGCGGCATGAGAATTAAAGACGGCTGCATCATCTTATCACGAGACGACGTTGAAGAAGGCTTGGTGTCCGGCGGCGTCGTTTTTATTCCGCAGGGCATTAGTAGACTGCTCTTGGAGAAGGAAGAAGTTGAGCGCCTAAACGACGCTCTTGGCTTCTTTAACGACGGAGGGCCCAATGGCGACGGTCATTAAGGTCTACGACAAGAAGTCCTGCCTGAATCCTTTCTCGCACAATCTCAACGTCCGCCAGCTTCTGAACCCTATTTTCTTCGAGCGAGCTTGCCGTCACGTAGACATGAAGCGCCAGCAGTCGCGCCGTCAGCGGTCTAAGGATTTGGCTCAGGCGCGGCGGTTGAAGGCGACGCAGGGTGCCATTTGGGTTCCTGCGCTACCAGAGACGCACGCTTGGGAAGACTGGTTTGATCTATCGGCCGCACGGTGCTGGCAGAAGAAGAGGCACGTCGAAGGCAGGTGGAGCGTATGAGCGCCGCCGCTGTAATTCCGACTACGTCGCCTGGCCCCCAGGTAGCCGAGCGGCCCGTAGACCACAAGCTGAAGCGCGGGCAGCTGACGGATTGGGCCGCTGTGCGGGCATTCGTCTTCGCCGGGCAGGCCGTGTTTACCTTGCGTAGCGCCAAGACCGGCGTCAGAATGACGTATAAGGTCAGGGCTAAGAAGGCGGACATCAAAGAGAAGGCACGGCGCGAGGCAGTAGGTGAACCTGTCGAGGAGGGATTCGTAACATACTTCGTGAACCTCCTGCGCGGCCCAGATAATACGACAGACTTTGCCTACTTGGGCGTACTGCGTGAGCCGGGCCGGTTCTTTACTACTGCTAAAAGCCAAGTGGGTCGGCACGCTACGGCGTGGAAGGCCCTGGTCTGGTTCCTGGACGAGATGAAGAGCGGCCGCGCCGTGCTGGGCGGGCACCCCCTGGAGTTTTGGCACGCGGGGAGATGTGGCCATTGTGGTCGGCTGCTGACGGTGCCAGAGTCGGTGGAGTGCGGTATAGGCCCGGAGTGCAGGAGGAGTAGGCAATGAGAATGTGGATGGTAGATCCTGACACTATGTGTAGAAAGCATCTGCTGGGAGAGCACGTTGAAATTCACATGCTCAGCGGTTCATTGGCGCGCAGCCGTAGCATTGAAGGGTTTCTCGCCAAGCATCTACTGGAGCCGTCTTCCATGGTACAGCGTCACGAGGCTTTGGCCGCAGAGATGGAGCATCGCGGCTACGCTCATAGTTCGCCATTGAGGTCCGTCGGAAACTTGGAGAGGTTTGTGCAGTTCAGGGTAGACCGCGCCGAGTCTACCAGGGAGTTGGCGGCGCGGTGCCCTGCGTGTGCCAGCCGGGGCGCTTCTAAGGAGCTTCGGTTTGATTAGGCTTGAGATTGAGGCAGACCTGGTGTCCACGGTGGAGGGAGCTCTCTGTACGCGCGCCGCGACGCTGCGCGCCGGGCTTGATAAGATGGATGCTGAGAGCGTCATTGGGAAACTGCGTAGGAGCAGGATCACGATGCTGGAAAATTTGATATTCGAGCTGCGGCGCACTCAGGCCCTGGCAGAATTAAACACCAAGGAGAAACATGGCTAAGAAAGTTGAAATCACGCTCACCCACGGGCAGGCCGTCGCTACCGTTGCGGCCCTGCAGTCTATTGCTAAGCAAACCAACACGATCGCGGCGTTGATTGAAATTGTGGAAGCCACCATAGATGGTCAGGTCGAGGCTAAGAAGGTCGTCCTTGCGTTCCCGGCCAGCAAGGCAGCGGCACTGGCCAAGGCCCTAGCCACCGTGCCCGAGCAGACAAAAACGATGGAGAAGCTGAGCGGCATCGTAGAAGCGGCCATCGCGGAATATGACGCTGCTTCGGCAGTTCCGGAGGTTTAACCGACACAAAACTAGGCCCCTGAGCACAAAGCTCAGGGGCCTAAAATAATTTCAAAATAGTTTTGCTGGGAGCAGAAAACAGGTTTATAATGATTTCAGTGCTTAGAAAGGAGCACTTCAAAATGGAGATTCTTAAGATCACAAAAGCCGATCTAAACGAGCGGAACGAATATATTCGCTCACGCGACCTTGAGTTT
>Ga0302280_1000556_pt1 | contig 33146 bp, 23 predicted proteins | sample III_Fen_E1_1_FD_198771 | JGI IMG/M metagenome (GOLD analysis project Ga0302280, IMG submission 198771) | Peat permafrost microbial communities from Stordalen Mire near Abisko, Sweden - III_Fen_E1_1 | ecosystem: Environmental > Terrestrial > Soil > Wetlands > Permafrost | place: Sweden: Abisko... | reverse complement strand
GGCCTATTTTATCAGTCCCGAATTGCTGGGCGGTAAATAACAAAATCAGAATAGTAATAACAATAGGCATGGTATCCAGTCGGGGGTTAAATTCCCGCAATCCTTCAATGGCGGAAGACACAGAAATAGGAGGAGTAATAATACCATCAGCCAAAAGAAAACTTCCACCCATCACGGCAGGCACTATCAGCCATTTCCTGTACCTATGCACTAAGGCGTATAGTGAAAAGATACCACCTTCGCCATGATTATCCGCTTTCAGGGTAATAATGATATACTTTAATGTTGTTTGAAAAAAAAGCGTCCAGAAAATGCAGGAAAGGCTACCAAGGACAATGGTTTCATCTATTTTATTATCCCTGAAAACTGCGGTATAGGTATAAAGCGGAGAAGTGCCAATATCACCAAAAACAATGCCGATGCTGATAAGCAATCCCGCCCATGTTATTTTACTGAATGAATTTTTGGTTTGGTTTTTATTTATTGCCAAATCGGGCATTTTATTATTTCTTTAATCCTTGAACGAAGCAAAAGTGCAACAAAGGAATGACAAAAATTATGACAATTCTCAGTTTTCCAGTCCGTACTCATGCAATTTTCTATAGAGGGTTGTTTGACCTATACCGAGAAGTTCAGCAGTTTTGGTTTTATTGCCCTTGGCAATTTTTAAGGTTTTCAGGATATGAAATTTTTCCATTTGCTCCAGGTTCAGGTCGCCATCAGTATGAGGATCTGCAAATTCCACTTCAAGTGGTAGCAGGCTTGAAGTTAGCGTATCAGAATCGGCAAGGATAACAGCGCGTTCAATTATGTTTTTGAGTTCGCGTATATTTCCTTTAAAATCATATTTCTTAAGGCCATTTAAAAAACTTTTATCTATAAGTGCCACCTTGCTGTTAGTCCTGCCTGCATATATTTTCATAAAATAATATGACAATGGTTCGATGTCTTCCCTGCGATCACGAAGCGCAGGCAAATGAATGGTAAATGCTGAAATACGGTAATATAAGTCTTGCCGGAATTGCTTATTATCAGCCTCGTGTAAAAGGTCCCGGTTTGTTGCGGCGATGATACGGACATCCACTTTAGTAATATGCGTTTCGCCTGCTTTGATAAATGTTCCGGTTTCGAGAACCCTTAGTAATTTTGCCTGCAATTCGGGATCCAGTTCGCCAATTTCGTCGAGAAAAATGGTACCTCCATGCGCTTCTTCAAACAGGCCTTTTTTGTCTTTCACTGCACCTGTAAAAGCGCCTGCTTTGTATCCGAACATTTCAGATTCAAGCAAATCCCTGGCAAAAGCGCTGCAATTAATTGCTACAAACTGCTTTAGTTTGCGGGGCCCGGAATAATGAATAGCCTGTGCGAAAATTTCTTTGCCGGTGCCTGTTTCCCCAAGGAGCAAAACCGTTGCATCGGTGGCTGCAACTTTTTGAGCAATTTTTATAGAATTGAGAATGGCATCAGAATGGCCAATGATACTGTTGAAGCTATATTTATCGCTTACTTTTTTTTCGAGTTCCTGCACCCTGAATTGCAATAGCGCTTTTTCCGCGGCCCTGTTTAGCACAGGGATGATCTGGTCGTCGCCATCGCCTTTCTGGATATAATCAAATGCCCCAAGTTTAATGGCCTGCACACCGTCTTTGATATTACCGAAGGCCGTGAGTACAATTACTTCAGCAATTGGGTAATTGTCTTTTACTTTGCGAAGGACATCCATACCTGTGCCATCGGGAAGTTTCATGTCAGTAACTACCACATTTACAGTTTCTTTTTCTAATAATTTCAGTCCGGACCTTACGTTTGCCGCTTCAAAAACCGTGAAATCTTCCAAACTGAAAATCCGTGCAAAAAGGCTGCGCAGTTTTTCTTCGTCATCAATTATAAGAATAGTACCCTTGCCCATATGTGCTGCGAAGTTCAGGTTTTTTCAGGAATGAATGTTGCTTCCGGTGCCATAAATCCCTTTTAAAAAAATTGATTTTAGTGGGGAGAGTGGTTTTTGTTAGCAATTCATAATTTTTAGTTACTCCTTATTTTCAGAAAATCGGGGCTGAATAAATATCTAAATGATGTGGGGATTTTCAGTGTAATAAGTTGTTGGGAGCACTCCTTGTTCACATTTTGTGGATAAAGACGTTGTGCGCTTGTTCTTCAAAGAATCTAATTTTCGCCCATTAAATGCAAGCAAATTAAAGGTTTGCAAAATGTTTTACAGATAATGATATGACATTTTAAAATCTTAAACAGGATTATTTTTTTACTGCAAAAACCAAAAAAACATAAATAAGAGCATAAGAATGTGAATAAATGTCTTTTATTATCTAAAATTTTAAACCATCCAATAAACTATATCAAACAGAAATATGAGAGTGATACATTTTAGTAAGGAAGCAATATTATTATTGGTTCTCTTTTCATTAGCCCCGTTTTTGAATTTGAAAGCCCAGTCATGCATCAGCGGATGGCCTTACAGGGTGCCGGTATATGTTAATAATACGCTGAATGGCAGTACATTGCATGATTTTCAGGTAGAGATAGTTATAAACACCCAAAACCTGATCTCGGGTGGTAAAATGCGAAGTGACTGCGGTGATATACGTTTTGAAAGCAAAACCGGTACTGCACTGAATTACTGGATCGATTCTACTACGATTAATTCTTCAAACACTGTGATTTGGGTAAAAGTGAACAGTATTTCTGCTTCGGCCACCGATAGTTTTTATCTGTATTATGGCAACCCCTCCGCTACATCCACAAGCAGCGGGGCATCCACTTTTTTACTCTTTGACGGGTTTGATAGCTCAGCCCTCAATACCAACTTATGGAGCTATTGCACAACAGAGCCTACAGAAAGTAACGGCCAGCTTTCATTCAATCTTAATAGTGCCCCCGATGAATCTATAATTACTTCAATAAACGCTCTTGCAATTCCATTTGTAGAAGAAATGTACGTGGCGAGCGCTTCAAATAATTATTCTTTTATAGGACAGGTAGATACCAATATATCTGGCTATGGACTATTCTATGGCAGAAACGGAGGAAATAATGAAATGCAAATGGATACTATCGAAACCGCGGACACTTCATGCGCTATAGCTACCAGGCAATCAGGAACAAAGGTGGCAGCAGGGCAAGTTATTGGTGACTGGCAGTTTACCTGGGCTGCAACGGGCGATGAACGCATTAGCTGGCCAGGTGGAAGTTTTGTACGGGGAGATTCTATACCTGCCCCAACTTATGCATTTATTAAATTAGGCATAGAAGATACAACGGGGAACGGATATACTTCGCTTACACTGAACTGGGTTAGGGCTAGGAAATTTGCAAATCACCAACCCACAACTTCTCTTGGAACAGAAACAGGAACTACTGCGATAGCTTCAGCGAGTGGTAACGGACAGCTTTGCACAGGAGACTCCCTGAATTTATCTGCAGGAACGGTTTCTAATGCAGCCTATTCATGGAGTGGCCCGGGATATTCATCATCCAGGCAAAATCCTGTTATTAAAAATGTGACATCTTCTAAATCAGGGACATATTATCTTACCATTACTCCAAATAATGGTTGTGCATCTGCGCCATCATCTGTAAATGTAGTCGTTAGCCCTACATCGGTAGGTGGTTCAGTCAGTGGGTCAGTTACTGTTTGCAGCGGTTTAGCTTCCGGTAAATTATTTCTTTCTGGCCAAACTGGAAAAATAGTGAGGTGGGAATCTTCCAGTAATGGGCTTGCACCATGGGCCACAATTGTTGATAGCACCGATTCCCTTATATATGTAGACCCAATCACAACTGCATATTACAGGGCGATTGTCATGAGTGGAAATTGCTCTATTGATTCGTCAGCAATTGCATTTGTAAAGGTAAGCCCAACAAGTGTCGGGGGCAGCATTTCAGGCTCAGCGAATGTATGTAGTGGAAGTAATTCAGGTTTATTGACACTATCTGGATATACAGGTAAAATTGTTCGTTGGGAATATTCTGCTTCTGGTACCGGACCCTGGACAAATATATCCAATACCACAGATACACTTTCATATTCAGATCTTTCCTCCACTACATATTATAGAGCTATTATTAAAAGCGGGGCTTGCTCAGACGCTACATCAGGCACAGCCGTTATAACAGTTAACCCTGTTTCAAAAGGAGGTAACGCGTCAGGCGCTGCGACAGTCTGTAATGGTAATAATTCAGGAAAGCTAACCCTAAGCGGATATAGAGGTAACATTATCAGCTGGCAATCATCAATTAATGGCAGTTCTCCCTGGACAACTATATCTGATACCACTGACTCCCTTGTTTATAAAAATGTTACCGTTACAAGATATTACCGTGCATTGGTTCAAAGTGGCAATTGTACTTCAGATACTTCTTCTTCTGTCATAATTACGGTAAACCCTTTGTCTGTAGGCGGTACCATTCGTGGTGTTGCCACAGTTTGCAGCGGCAGCAATTCGGGCACCCTTACTTTGGGAGGATATACAGGGGGCGTCCTTCGTTGGGAATCTTCCTCAGCAGCTACAGGGCCCTGGACAAGCATTTCAAATACTACCGATAGCTTGAATTATACAGGACTCACGTCTACCACTTACTATAGGGCTATTGTCCAAAGTGGGGTTTGTTCATTGGATTCTTCTTCAGTTGGATCAATCAAGGTTAATCCTGTTACCGTAGCAGGAACTTTGTCCGGATCAGCAAATGTATGCAGCGGAAACAATTCAGGGAAACTTGTTTTAACAGGATACACAGGCAGTATTACATCCTGGGAATCATCAACAACGGGAACTTCGCCCTGGGATGTAATTGCTGATAGCAGAGATTCCCTTAAATATACAGACCTTAGTTCTACAACCTATTTCAGAGCAGTGGTACAAAGCGGAAATTGTGCAGCTGCTACATCAAATATTGATACAATTACAGTTAGCCCGGTTTCTGTCGGTGGCTCGATAAGTGGCTCTGCCTCTGTTTGCAGCGGTAGTAATTCCGGAACATTAACTTTATCCGGATACACAGGAAAAGTTATTAAATGGGAATCTTCGGTTTCGGGCACAGGACCCTGGACAAATATACCCAATACCACAGATGCTTTGTCTTATACAAACCTTACCTCTACTATATATTGCAGGGCTATTGTGCGAAGTAGCCCTTGCTCAATAGATTCCTCAACAAATGCATTAATAAAAGTTAATCCTGTAACGGTAAGCGGTACTTTGGGAAGTTCCGCAACGGTATGTTACAGCAGCAATTCGGGAACACTTAAATTAAAAGCCTATACCGGGAATGTTATCCGCTGGGAAAGTTCTGCCACCGGAGCTTCTCCATGGGCTACAATTGCAGATTCTACGGATTCGTTACATTATATAAACCTAATTTCAACTGCCTGGTACAGGGCCATTGTCCAAAGCGGCGTGTGCTCTGCTGATAGCTCAAATGCAGTAAAAATAACAGTTAGCCCTGTTTCAGCAGGAGGCTCGATTAGTGGCTCTACATCTGTTTGCAGCGGTAGTAATTCCGGAACATTAACATTATCAGGATATACAGGTAGCATCCTCCGGTGGGAATCCTCAGCTATAGGAACCGGAAGCTGGACTTCTATTGCAAATACTTCTGATACTTTAAATTATAATAACCTTACAGCTACTACTTATTACCGCGCAATAGTCCAAAGCAGCCCATGTTCAGTAGATTCTTCTACAAATGCATGGATAAAAGTAAATCCTATAACAGTAAGCGGCACTTTAGGCAGTTCCGCTGCTGTATGTTATGGCAACAATTTGGGGCAACTTAAATTAAATGGCTATACCGGTAATGTTATCCGCTGGGAAAGTTCAAATACAGGTTCTTCTCCCTGGGCCACTATAGCAGATTCTACAGATTCTCTGAGTTATATAAACCTTCTGTCAACAACCTGGTATCGTGCAATTGTTCAGAGTGGGGTTTGCTCGGCGGATAGTTCCAATTCGATAGAAATCACAGTATCACCTGTTACTGTTGGTGGATACATAGTAGGGGCCACTTCAGTATGCAGTACTGTAAATAGCGGCTTACTTACACTTATTGGAAATACCGGCAAAATAATTAAATGGCAAGATTCCATACTTACCGGTACATGGACTGATATAACAGATACCACAAATACTTATAATTACGATGGCTTAACTGCTACAACGTGGTTCAGGGCTATGGTTCAGAGCGGAGTTTGTTCAACTCAAAATTCAGATACTGTAAGAATGGTCGTCAATCCTCTGCCAATTGTAAACTTTGGAGCAGCGGCAGTTTGCCTTGGCCAGCCAACATTATTCTTAGATTCAAGCACAGTAGCTTTTGGCAGCCTGGCGAATTACGCATGGGATTTTGGCAATGGCAGGAGTTCAGTGGCAAGTAGCCCGGTTTATACTTATCCTGTTGCCGGTACTTATAATGTTTCTTTAAAAGTAACAACCAATAATGGTTGCATAGATTCTTTTGGTAAGTCCATCATAGTAAATCCTATGCCAACTCCGGGCTTTACCCAGAATGATGTTTGCTTTGGCGACACAATGAATTTTACCAATAATTCAGGCATCTCATCAGGCAGTGTAACTTACAGCTGGGATTTCGGCGACGGGATTGGCAAATCAACTGCAAAAGATACTTCCTACTTATATGGAAGCCCGGGCTTATATAAAGTAAAACTAGTTGTAGCTTCTGTTTTAAGCTGTAAAGATTCTATCGTAAAGACGGTAAACGTATTCCCACGCTCCAAGCCTGATTTTTCTTTCAATAACACCTGTAAAGGCAATGCGGTCACATTTACAAATAATACTACTATCACTTCCGGAAATATTAGCTTTTTGTGGAATTTTGGCGACAGCGCCAAATCAACATCTGCAAATACAAACCCTACTCATTTATATGCCGCAAGTGGAAGCTATAAAGTGTTGCTTACTGTTACAAGCCAAAATGGCTGCATAGATACGCTTTCCAAAATGGTAACTGTTTATCCTCAACCACAGGCGGCATTTACCTTTATCAATGTTTGTTACCCTGATTCAACCCATTTTGCCGACAGTTCTAAGATCTCGTCAGGAAGCTATACGCGTCACTGGGATTTTGGCAATGGAGATACTTCTTCGGCAGTAAACCCTGTTTACAAGTTTTCTACTCCGGGCTCATACAATGTAAGCCTGTCTATTACATCTAATAACGGGTGCATGAGCATGATAAGCCATTATGCTAAAATATATTCCATTCCTGCTGCCGCTTTTACGGCTTCCAGTGTTTGTGACAGTGATAGTGTTAGCTTTGTAAATACCACTTCTATGTTATATGGGTCTGCTACTTACCAATGGGTATTTGGCGATGGGGATTCCTCCAAATTGACTTCGCCAATACACTTGTATTATTTAGCAGGAACGTATAATGTCACTTTGATAGCCTATTCTAATAATGGGTGCCCTGATACTTTCAGAAATACTGTAACGGTATATCCGAAACCGGTGGCATCTTTTACTGTCCATAATGCTTGCTTTGGCTTCCCGGTGGCTATTACTAATAACTCAAGTATAAGTTCCGGGAAAATAGTAAGCTATATATGGGATTTCGGGGACGCAACAAGTTCGACAGAGGCAAATCCCGCCAAACAATATTCAGCCCCCGGTAAATATAAAATAATCCTTCAGACGGTTTCAAATAACGGTTGTTCTCAATTTACTTCCAATACTGTAATTGTGAACCCAACGCCAGTTGTTGATTTTGATGTGCAGAATGCATGTTACGGCTACAAAGTGATCTTCACTAACCTGACATCGGTAGCAAGCGGTGGGCTCACCTACAAATGGAACTTTGGAGACAGTGCAACGTCTACTGCCGATACAGGCACCCATGTGTACACCAAGCCTGGGTTTTATATAGTAAAACTTTATGCTACTTCCGATTCCGGATGCATAGATTCAATGGTCAAAACAGTATCCATTTATTCAGGTCCGAAACCTTTGCCAAAAAGGGATACCTTAGTAAGCAAAGGAATTCCATTTAACCTTTATGCTTCCGGAGGAACCATATATAAGTGGACTCCGCCTGACAGCCTGAGCGATCCCAACCTACCCAACCCGGTGGCAAGGGTATTTACAAATACCATGTTCGTGGTACAGGTAACCAACCAATATGGCTGTACCGTTTTCGATACGGAGCAGGTTAATGTAACGGATGATTACAAATTATTAGCCAATAATGTAATAACTCCTAATGGAGACGGGCATAATGATTTTTGGAAAATAATAAATATAGATACCTATCCTGACAACACTGTGTATATTTTCGATAGATACGGCAAAGAGGTTTTCACGGAAAGGGGATATAAAAATGATTGGGGAGGCACTTACAACGGCACAGTATTGCCAGACGGCACGTATTACTACGCTATTAAGTTCGATGGTTCAGGTAAAAATTATACGGGTTATATCACTTTACTCACTGATAAAAAATAAAACAATGAAAAAGATATATATCATAGCACTCATATCTATCCTTGCAGGTTTGGGCTCCCTCAAAGCGCAGCAAACCCCGATCTTCAGCCAGTATTATGTTGATCCTTTCTTGTATAACCCTGCAGTGGCAGGTGATAGTAACTATACTAATGCTTACGCACTTTATCGTAACCAATGGACCGGCATTCCCGGTGCACCCCAAACGGCGATATTCACCATTGATGGAGCCGTAAAACCTGATAAAGTTGGCCTGGGTTTAAGCATTTATAACGATCAGGCAGGTATGATAGACCGGACAGGGGCATACGGTACGTATGCTTATCATGTTAAGCTTGCAGAAAACCAGCGCCTTTCATTTGGATTATCTGTTGGTTTTGATCAAAATAAAATCGATTTTTCCCAGGTAAAAACGGATGACCTGAATGATCCCACCTTGTTAAGCAATATTGCTACTGCTACATCCTTTAACGGGAACGCAGGGATTAAATATAGTTACGGTAATTTTGGATTAGGAGTAGCATCTTATCAGCTATTGCAGAGCAGCATGAACTACGCCAGTTCCTATGATTCCAAGAGTGTGGATTACACTCTTAACCGGCAGTATATGGCTTCTGCTCAATACCGTTTTGCGATAAAACCTGATGAATTGTATATTGACCCGCTGGTAATGGTCCATTATGCACAGGGCTCCGGTTATGAGGCGGAACTGCATTTAATGGTAAATTATAAAAACCTGTATTGGGGCGGGCTTGCTTACAGACAGGATTTTGGGCTTTCTATAACCGCCGCAGCGTTCATATACGACAAAATCACTGTTGGCTATGCATATGACCTTTCTTTCGGTGATATTTCCCGGTATACTAATGGCTCCCATGAAATTGTTGTAGGCTATAGATTCATGGATGCTAAAAGGGCATTACGGAGAAACCCGGCTTATAAAGAGGATATGGGAAAAATGGATCAGAAAATTGATGGACAGGGTAAAAAAATAGATAGCCTGGACAAGAACGTTGATTCACTTGATAAAAACGTTGATGCCATTAAAAAGGATAACCAAAAGCAATCTGACGCCATTAAAAAACAGGATACAATATTGTCAAAACATACCAAAGACATTGATCGCCTTGGCAAAGACAATGACAGCCTGAAAAAAACAATGGAAGAAATAAATTCCACGGATAACAAGGGTAAAACAAAAAAAGCAAATGGCAAAAATGCCAAAACTACAGATGGAAGCTCGAATGGGAATACGGATAATACCGCTATTGATGAAAGTGTAACCAAAAAAGGTAGGAGAAAAGGGGCAAAAGATGCCAATGGCAATGATAATAATGGATCAGTATCTGCCGCAACAAGTGGCAATGCATCTTCATCCGGTACTGAGGATGGAAGCGCGGGCAGCAGCGGCTCCGTAAGGCATGTCAGGACTGCCAAAGACAATGCCGATATAGCGAAGATAAAGAAGTCAGGTGCGACTGTAGAGGAAATCACAAATGAGATGGCTAAAAGCAGGACCGATATACAGGCAATAGATAGTACGCCGAATTCAAAATACAATTACTATGCTGTAGTTGGGTCCTTTAAAGGACAAAGGCATGCGAAACAATATCAGAAACTTATGGAAAAGATCTACGGGGTTGATACTAAAGTAATAAAAAGCGATGATGGCCTTTATTACCATATCTATACCGCCACTGTCAAAACCAAAACCGAAGCTATCAACGAGCTTAGAAAGATCGACAAATCGGGCGCCAGGGAAATTATCACAGGTAACCCATGGATATGCGCGGGGATTAAACATTAGGCAACAAATAATAATGATTGAGTCAAAAACCCATTTGCGATTTATGGTTGCAAATGGGTTTTTTGGTATCTGATCTGGCCCTGGGGGTACAGGTATTTTTCAATTATATAATATTCATTTTATTAAAGAGATCAGGAGCTCCTTTTAAGTTTACATAAGGATATTTGGGCCACTATGACTTAAAAACTACTGAAAATTATCTTGATAGCCCTGAAGGTCATATTAATAAAGGGTATGCTGAAAAACTAACATCTTTTAAGAAAAAGCGCTGATAAATTCAGGGGGTATTTAAGGAATACACAGTTTAACATCAAATAATTATTATCGGAAAGTTTAGGCTATACATTATAAACCTTAAAATTATGAATTATGTAACTCTTTCCAGAAGTTATGTAACACTTGGCCATTCAAAGCTGCCCACCTTTGCTCCGTGAAAATTTATTCACACCTATCCTGCGGGTTGCAGTAATTTTAATTCAATTATAATGAAAAAGCGATTATTACATATTCTAACATTTGTTAGTCTATTATTTTTAACGAATGTAAATTATGGACAAGCTCCTGTTTTAGGTACAGTAGCAAATTTTGTTTTCTTTACCACTGACGGGGCGGTAACCAATTCAGGTATTTCTCAGGTTACAGGCAGTGTAGGTTCCAATAAGGGAGCCGGCACAGGTTTCGGGAATGTGAATGGTGTTATGCAAAGCCAGGACAGTGCAACATCCCAATGTGCAAAAGATTTACTAAATTTATATAATAAGTTAGACAGTGCAAAAGCAGGTTATTTTCCATCATCTACACTTGGAAACGGGGACACACTTGTTGCTGGCGTCTATTCAATCGGCGGTGCGGCTACATTGAACAAAACCCTTTACTTAAACGCAAAGGGAAACGGGAACGCTGTTTTTATTATTCAAATAAAAGGGGCCTTTTCAATAAGTGCAGCTTCCAGGATCAAATTATTAAATGGGGCAGTAGCATGTAACGTTTTTTGGAAAGTAGAAGGCCTGGTAAAGATGGCCACCGGAACTAACATGAAAGGGACTATAATTGCAAATAACGCAGCAATTACTATGGCTGTTGACGATACGCTTGAAGGCAGGGCGCTTTCTACCACCGGGGCTATTACAGTTGACGGGGTGATGGCGTATACGCCAATTGGTTGTGGCAGCCCTGCTCTTACAGGTCCGGTAGCCCCCGACCTGCGTACTACAGAATGTTACGCATTATTTTCAGGAGATGGCGCAGTTTCTAATTCAGGCCTGACGCATGTAGTAGGTGATGTGGGAACGAACGTAGGTAAAACTACCGGCTTCGTTGCTAAGGATGTAAAAGGTACTATCCACCTCATCCCTGATTCTTCTACTAAACAATGCATGGCTGATTTGACCAAAGTCTATAATTACCTCGACTCACTGAAATATGATATTCAATTACTATATCCGGCAGCTTTTGGAAGCAATTTGGTGCTTACGCCACATACATACCTTTTGAATGCCGCTACTGTTTTGACGGATAGCCTTTACTTAAATGCCCAGGGCGATGCTAATGCAATATTTGTTATTAAAATATTCGGCGCTCTGTCCACAAGTACATATTCGAATATTATATTAATAAATGGCGCGCAATCTAAAAATGTGTACTGGCTGGTTTCCGGCGCTGTAAGTATAAACAATTACTCCGTATTCAGAGGAACAATAATATGCAGCAACGGCGCTTTGGGTGCACTAAATACAGGTGTTACCCTCGATGGCAGGGCGCTCACAACCGGCGGCGCATTAACAACTACTGCCGTAACAGCGACCATGTCAGCAGGCTGCGGTTCTGTTTTTACGGGAGTTACTACACAACCTGTCAATGAAACAGTATGCGCCGGCAGTTCAGCAAGCTTTTCTGTAATTGCGTCAGGCACAGGCCTTAAATATCAATGGAGAAAAGGTGCTAAAGACCTTGCCAACGGAAATGGTATTTCAGGAGCTACTTCTGATACAATAACCATTAAACCTGTAGCAGCTGCAGATACAGCATCAGATTACAATGTTGTAATTACCGGATCCAACGGGCCAAATGATACCTCGTCTGATGTTTCATTAGAGGTAAACACTGCCCTTGTCATTACGGCAAGCCCGGATGACGTTGCTGCCTGCGCTACAAGTTCAGTAGGTTTTACAGTGACCGCAACCGGCACAGGACTTACATACCAATGGAGAAAAGGAAATGTAAACTTAATTGATGGGGCAAATATTGTGGGGGCAACTTCTGATATGCTCACAATAAAATCGATAACAACATCCGATGCCTCTTCTGATTATAATGTTCTTATTACCGGGATATGTTCAAAAGATTCGACAAAAAATGTTTCTTTAATGATTAATCCAGCTACGGTTATTGTTACTGATCCCGTTGATCAGAAAGTAAAAGCCGGAGGTTCGGTAAGTTTTTCTGTAAGCGCTACGGGCACAAGCCTCACTTATCAATGGAAAAAAGGGACTATAGACCTTAGTAATGGGTCAGGAATTTCAGGGGCAACAACTGAAACGCTTACGATTGATCCTGTTGCTTATGACGATTCAGCGCTTGACTATAATGTAGTAGTCTCAGGGGCTTGCTCATCAGCGATTACTTCTAAAAATGCGTCACTTTCAATATCTAAAACTACCACTGGCATTGCACCTGAAGGCGCTGGAAATGCAAATAATGCGGTTACCTTTTACCCTAACCCTTTTTCAGGTTCAGTCAATATAGTAATAAACGGTGCCATGAAAATAAACCAATGTGAATTAAGTATTTATAATGCTTTAGGGGCAGAGGTGATTTATACAAACATAACAAGCCAAACAACTACTATTGAAACCGGCAGCCTTCCATCAGGCATATATTTCTATAAGGTAATTGATAATAACCAGGTAATACAGTCGGGCAAATTGATTTCCCAGCGTTAAATTTAAACACAAATGAAACTAATAAAGTAAATAAGATGAAAACTTTAAAATTAACTGCCATAATGACGATAGTCTTTCTATCATTCACAGCACATTCACAGGTTTCTGTAAATGTAAATATCGGGCCTCCTGCCTGGGGCCCGGAAGGGTACTCGGGGGTGGAATATTATTACCTGCCTGACGTCGAGGCATACTATGATGTAGAAACCGGGATGTTTATTTATTTGGATGGAGGGGTTTGGAGACGTCACCACCATCTTGCAGGGCGATACAGGGATTATGATTTATATAGCGGCTATAAAGTAGTAATGACCGGCTATCACGGCGACCGACCTTATGACAATTTTAATGAGTATAGAGTGAAATATGCAAAGGGATATCATGGCGAAACGCAAAGAACAATTGGTACGAGGCCGGCAAATAATCACCCTGTGGCAAGCGCCCCGGCGAGGAGCCACGCAACACCAAATTCTCCAGCAAGGAGCCAGAGCCATCCTGCTGCAAATGCTCCGGCAAGGAGCCATCAGGCCGTAAGTGCACCAGCAAGGAGCCAGAGCCATTCAGTTCCAAGCGGACATTCAAACGCAGGAGCGCCGGCAAGGAGCCACTCTGCTCCAAGTGCGCCGGCAAGAACCCATACTACTGAAAGTACACCGGCAAGAAGCCATCCGACAGAAGGTGGTGCCCATCAAAGCAATACACATAGCCAAGCTGCCCCAAAAAGCGCAAGGCCATCAGCTCCTAAAAGCCAACCGCATGGCAATGAGGAAAGCCATGGCGGAGAAAAGGGTAAGTAAGAACCCTGATTTGGGAAGGCTTAAATGAAATTTATAATAAATAGAAAGTGCCTTCGGTAGTTTTGTAACATATCCAATATTTATAAATAAGAACCCTGATACATAATAATATGTTGTCAGGGTTATTGGTGTCAAGAAAACAACATACCCGATAAGGAAGAACAATGAAGCTTTATATCAAATACATGGTAAGCATCCGCTGCAAAATGATAGTGAGGGAAGAGTTGAAGAAACTTGGGCTTCATTATCTTACTGTTAATTTGGGAGAAGTGGAGATAATGGAAAATATTACCGAGAAACAACGGGGGCAAATAAAGGCAGCCATGCTCAAATCGGGACTGGAACTAATGGATGATAAGAAATCCATGCTGATAGAAAAAATCAAAAACATAATCATCGAAATGGTTCACTATACTGATGAATTGCCCAAAATCAAATTTTCCGAATACCTGAGTGAAAAACTGAACCATGATTATACTTATCTCGCTAATCTTTTTTCAGAAACAGAAGGGGTTACAATTGAGCATTTTATTATTACCCATAAAATTGAAAAAGTAAAGGAGCTGATCATGTATGATGAGCTAAATCTCACTGAAATAGCCTGGAAACTGCACTACAGCAGTGTGGCCTATCTCTCCACCCAATTTAAAAAAATAACAGGTTTGACGCCTTCCTTTTTCAAATCACTAAAGGACAAAAAACGTAATTCACTTGAAAATATGTGAATTATATAACATTTTTTAAAAATTGCATAACTATTAACCTGTTAAAGTTGCATACCTTTACCCGCTTTCAATAAGGGCTAAATAAAATGGAAAAATCAAAAAAAGACTCTTCAGATGTTGAGGAAAAAAGCATATCCATGGTTTCTCCGGAAATGGAAAAATCAAAGGTGCATATAATCGTCGAAATCATCGAATATGTGCCAAACGCTGTGGTCAGCAGGACAATTATAAAAAAGATTACGGGTAATATTACCGCATCTTCTTTTGCCACTGGAGAAGAACTGGCTGAAAAGACATCCCCGTTTGATACTTATATTCAAATTATTGATGGCTCCGCTGAAATTATTATTAATGGCAAAAAATACTTGCTGAAATTAGGCGATGGCATCATTATACCGGCGCACGCATCGCATTGCATCAATGCAAATGAACAGTTCAAAATGATATCAACTGTTATTAAAAGCGGGTACGAAGACTAAACTTCAGGTTATTGTCCTGTAAAAGTGCTCTGTTTATAAAATTTGACAAAAACCTTTTTTACAACATATAGGGGTGGTTTTTTATTTTTCGAAATATCGCTGCAAAGTGTGAATATCATAACATTTTTCTAAAGTTATATAACATTTTCCCGCTTTAATGTCCGCAACTTTGTCCTTATCTTATAATAGAAGAGGGGTCTTTTGAAAATTTACATTAAATATATGTTTAGCAACCGCTGTAAAATAGTGGTGAAAGAGGTGTTGAAAGAATTTGGGCTACATTTTGTGGTGGTCGAGCTAGGGGAAGTTGAGATCATTGAAAACCTGACGGATGATGTTCGGGAACAATTGAAAGTCAGTTTACTCGACTCAGGGCTTGAACTCATGGATGACAGGAAAGCTGTATTGATTGAGAAAATTAAAAGTGTGATCTTGGAAATGGTGCATCATACTGAAGAAGCCGGTAAAACAAATTTTTCTGATTTTCTGAGCAGCAAATTAAACTACGATTACACTTACCTGGCCAACCTGTTTTCAGAAGTGCAGGGTACTACCATTGAACAATTTATTATCTCCCTTAAGGTTGAACGGATAAAAGAATTGATAATATACGATGAACTAAGCATTACTGAAATTGCATGGAAACTGAATTACAGCAGTGTAGCACATTTATCCAATCAGTTCAAAAAAGTTACCGGCCTTTCGCCTTCTCATTTTAAACAACTGAAAGACAAAAGGCGCAGCCCGGTTGAAGAAATTGGAAATTCAAATGGTATAAAAAATTGAGATGGGAAAAATAAACTTAGAAGATGAATTGAATAAATCCAGCGAATGGCTTTTTAAAGTATTTGAAAACAATACAATCGGAATGATTTTCACCGATATGGAAACCTCCAGGTTGCAGTATGCAAATAATTCTTTTCTTAAAAATTCAGGTTATTCAAAAGAGGAATTAATTGGTAAAACATCACTTGAATTAAATTTGATTGATACAACTATCCGCGATAAACACCTATCCATGTTGGAACAAGGGGGCGAAGTAAAAGATGTTGAACTCATGGTACGCCGAAAAAACGGTGAAACGTTTTGGTCGATTACTTCACTTCAAATAATAGATATTCAGGGCAAAAAATATGCGCTCAATTCTTTTATTGATATTACGAAACGAAAAAAAGCAGAAGCGGGGCTAAAGCAAAAATCGGAAGAACTGGTCCGCGCCAACAAGCAATTAGTTTTTCAAAACGAAGAGAAAGGGAAACGAGCAGCAGAGTTAGGTATTGCCAACATAGAACTTACCTTTCAGAACGAAGAAAAAGAAAAACGGGCAGCTGAACTGATCATTGCTAACAAAGAGCTTAAATTTCAAAATGAAGAGAAAGGGAAAAGGGCGGCTGAATTAGGCATTGCTAATAAAGAACTTGTTTTTCAGGATGAGGAAAAAGAGAAACGCGCAGCAGAATTAGGTATTGCCAATATAGAACTTGCCTTTCAGGATGAAGAAAAAGGAAAACGTGCAGCAGAGTTAGGTATCGCTAATATAGAACTTGCCTTTCAGGATGAAGAGAAAGGAAAACGTGCTGCGGAATTAGGCATTGCCAATATAGAACTTGCTTTTCAGGGTGATGAGAAAGAAAAACGTGCTGCTGAATTGATCGTGGCCAATAAAGAACTTGTATTTCAAAACAAAGAGAAAGAAAAACGTGCTGCTGAGTTGATCGTGGCCAATAAAGAACTCATATTTCAAAACGAAGAGAAAGGAAAACGTGCCGCTGAGTTGATTGTAGCGAATAAAGAACTTGTATTTCAAAACGAAGAGAAAGAAAAACGTGCTGCCGAGTTGATCATCGCCAATAAAGAACTTAAATTTCAAAGCCGTGAGAAAGAAAAACGTGCAGCAGAGTTAATTATCGCCAATAAGGAAAAAGTAGCTTCAGAATATGCAAGGAGCCTGATAGAAGCAACCCTGGATCCACTCGTAACTATTGATGCAGAGGGGATAATTATGGATGTGAACGATGCGATGGTAAGGGCAACTAACAAAGTGCGTAAGAAATTGATAGGTACCCATTTTAGTTCATATTTTATTGAAAGCGTCAAAGCGAATGAAGTCTACAAAGAAGTGTTTGACAAAGGTCATCTGCTTAATTACCCGCTTACGATAATAGATGGCGTACTTACCGATGTGTTAATAAACGGTTCGGTTTATAAAGATGGGAAAGGAAACGTGCTGGGCGCTGTGGTGGTAGCAAGGGATATTACTGATTTGAAAAGGGTTGAGAACGAATTGATTGAAGCGAGGGTCTTTGCCGAACTGGCCACAGGGATAGCAGAAGAAGCAAAGATAAAGGCAGAAAGCGCGGCATTAATTGCAGAAGACGCTGTAAAATCTAAACAACAGTTTTTGTCGAACATGAGCCACGAGATCCGCACACCGATGAATGCTATTATTGGGTTTACTAAAGTAGTCTTAAAAACGGAGCTTACTTCAAAACAAAAAGAATACCTGACTGCTATTAAACTGAGTGGCGATGCTTTGATCGTGCTTATTAACGACATACTTGACCTGGCCAAGGTAGATGCCGGGAAAATGACATTTGAGGAAACGCCATTCAAAATGGCCCTGTCCATATCGGCCATGCTCCATTTATTTGAGCCGAAAATCCTGGAAAAGAATTTGGAACTGGTAAAAGAGTATGACGACAAAATTCCTGAAGTATTGGTTGGAGACCCTGTTCGATTGCACCAGATTATTTTAAACCTGGTTAGCAATGCAGTGAAATTTACGAATAAAGGTAAAATCACCCTGAACGTTAGTTTATTGAATGAAGATGAGGAGAAAGTAACTATTGAATTTGCAGTGACCGATACCGGTATTGGCATACCGGCCAACAGGATAGATAAGATATTTGAGAACTTTCAGCAGGTGTCCAGCGGCACTTCCAGGCTATATGGGGGCACAGGTTTGGGACTTGCGATAGTAAAACAATTAGTGGAACAGCAGAATGGGAAAGTGAGCGTAAAAAGCAAAATTGATGAAGGGTCATCCTTTAGTTTTACATTAGATTTCCAAAAAACAACAGCGCAAGCTGAACTGGAGGCAGGGTTTGAGGAAAGGGATATTGAAATTAAAAACATTAAAGTATTGGTAGTGGAAGACATTGCGCTCAACCAGTTATTGATGAAAACGCTATTGGATGATTTTGGGTTTGAACGCGATATTGCCGACAACGGAAAGATAGCCATCGAAAAATTGAAAACTAAGTCTTACGATATTATTTTAATGGACCTGCAGATGCCCGAAATGAATGGCTTTGAAGCCACAGAATATATACGCAATACAATGAATTCAAAAATTCCGATTATAGCTTTAACAGCTGACGTAACTACGGTGGACCTGGCGAAATGTAAAGCCGTAGGAATGAATGATTATATAGCCAAGCCGGTTGATGAAAGGGTATTATATAATAAGATAATGGGCCTTGTGAAAAAAAACATCATTAAAGAAGAGATACAGAGCCAGAGGGGAAAAATAAAATGTATTGACCTCGCTTATCTGATACACCGTACAAAGGCAAACCCAAGCCTGATGATGGAAATGATTTCCCTCTACCTAGAACAAACGCCACCTTTAGTTGTAACAATGAAAAAAAGCCTGCATGATAAGGATTGGAAATCATTGTATTCCGCAGTTCACAAAATGATACCCTCCTTTTCAATCATGGGTATGAGCATAGATTTTGAAAACATGGCAAAAAAGGTGCAGGAATATGCAAGCACGCAGCAGCAGGAGGACGGTATACAAGAAATGGTTTTGCAGCTTGAAATTGTTTGTACACAGGCCTGCATAGAATTAAAAGAAGAGTTCAATACAATTAAAAACACTAACGGATGAAAAACGAAAAAATAAAACTATTTCTTGTAGATGATGATGCGGTTTTTCTGAAATCACTGGAAATAGAATTTCTCCAGCATGCCGATTTTGCCATTGAAACTTATGCAACTGGCGAACTATGCCTGGAAAATTTAACACATAACCCTGACGTGATCATTTTAGATTACCATCTTGATGGTATTGATATAAACGCCATGAATGGAATGGAAACCCTTGATAAGATAAAAACATATAACCAGGATATTCCGGTTGTGATGCTGTCCTCGCAGGATAAGATTGATGTAGCTGTAAACTGTATGCACCACAAGGCATTTGATTATGTAGTGAAAAGCGAAACTGCCTTCACCCGCCTTCAAAAAATAATAACTACTATTTTCCATTACAAAAAAATAGAAAAGGAGCTGAACTGGTATATGGAAAGGATGTAGATTGTGGTTTTACGACAAGGACACATTCATTAATAAGCTAGGGGGACGCCTAATAATCAAATAGTGCCATTATGAACTTTACCGGCATTTCTTCCATCATTTTTCTTCGGCCAATGTGTGAATCTTATAACATTTTTCAAAAAATGTGTAACATTTAATTTAAAAAATACTCCCAATTTTGAATTTTAATTATTCAGTGGCAAATTTACAATATGACAATTCCTGCAACACCTATAATCGCTGGACTACTAAGAGAATACTCCACTGAGAGGCTTAAAGAGGTTGAAAAAGCAACGCTGCATCTCAAACTCGCCTATAAATACCGTTGTGAAGCTTTCAAATTTTTTAAAGCCGGCAAACACGAAATGGGGTGTGAAAGTACAGTAATAGCCCAGGCTTATGTTTGCCTTGCAAGGGGCTTTCAACTGGGAAATGTAATGCCCCGTAGTTTGAATAACTAAGTATTTAATCTGATAATCCTTTTTTATTTCTTTTTAAGCACCATGCAAAACATGGTGCTTTTTTTTGGATTTGCGAAAGATAAGCAAATTGAATCCTGATAATATGTGAATTATGTAACTCTTACTTGTAATTATATAACATCTAAGGGTATTAAGAGACTCATCTTTGCAATGTGGAAATTAGTCCACATCTGTCCTGCCAGTAGCGGGAACTTAAAATAATAACGATGATAAACACAACAGAATTGAGTGGGAACTGGAATGAACAAAAAGGCAAGCTCAAACAAAAATTCGCTATCTTATTGGATAATGACTTAATATTCGCAGAAGGTAAAAAAGATGAAATGCTTGGCAGGATACAAATCAAACTGGGCAAAAGCAAAGAAGAACTGCAAAGGATAATTTCAGAGCTTTAACTGTTGGTTTAATATGATTATGAATAATGTGTTTATTCCATTGTCTATATTAACCTCTAAATTGAAAACCCTCAAGCATGTCAGGTGAAAAGGCAAAGCAATTGCATCAAACAGTTGTTGATGTAATTATAAAAGTAAAAGGGATTATCAGGGACCATAAAAATCCGGATGAAGAAGAATTAACAATAGAAGAAAAATATGCTGAAAATATCTTTCGCTTTGCCAGCAGTTGGAAAACTATCCTGTATTTTGTGCTGGCAATAATTATATGGGCAATATATAACATATCCGTTCCTGGCAATTATAGGTTTGACCCTTTTCCTTTTTCGTTTCTGACTTTTTTTCTTGCCGGTTTCGCTGCCATACAAGCGCCGATTATTATGATAAGCCAGCACAGGCAAAACCAGAAAAACAGCAACCGTCTTGCTGAAAACCTGAAAGTTGATAACGAAATTCTCGCCCTGCACCAGTCAATCACAGTATTAATGGAGCAGCAGATCCAGCAGGTACTCGAAAATCAATTGACAACAATAAAACTATTGCAGGCACTTCAGGCAAAGCCGGATCAAAATAATTTACTTCCCTTATAATATAGGCATAGAAAGCTGACAATGTGTGAATCATGCAATTTATTCTGAAAGTTGTGTAATACTTATCTTTTATAATGCGCCGACCTTTGAACCATAATAAGCCAGTATAAATAAAATTGGCTAAAATTTTTATAAACAAAGACATGGAAACATTAGAATTTAACATCGAAGTAACTACCCTCTCTTGCCCTTTTTGTAGTATAAACAAAAAAGCAGGAATAACGAGAAAGTTGTTAATGACAACAGGTTTAATGATATGTGGATTATTTTACTTTATGAATTCGGCAGATGCCCAGGCCATAAAATCTTTAGATAACCGTGCTTGCGAGCAAACTAAATCTATGACCCGCAAGCTGACCCTTACAGTATCGCAAACCGCCAATACTTACAATATCAATATGTATATTGATTATAAGTTTGATAAAATAGTGGATAGTTACAATTTGCCAAATGATGGAAAAGTTGGGACATTCAGGCAATTGGGCAAAGAAAGGGACACCCTTATGGAAAAGATACTTACATATCCGCAATATGTGTTGTATCTGAAGGATGAAAAACACGGAGGTTTTTCGATGAAATAGAATTTGCGATCGGAATTGATTTGTATTAATAAAAAAGCGCCCTGCTATGTGGGGCGTTTTATATTTATATCGGAGTATAAAGATTGTCAAATAATTATGTGAATTTTAGTAATTTGTTGGGCCAAATTGCCAGGAATGAATCATGTTTGTCCAATGTGTGAATCATGTAACTTATTCCAATATTTATGTAACACTAATATTTTTAATGGTGTCCATCTTTGAAGTATAATAACCGCAGGTAATTTTTAAAAATATAAACATGGAAGCAAACGAATTTAATGACAAAGTGACTACTCTTTCCTTTACGATGAAGCCGTTCGCTTTGAACCTTACAAGGAATTTGGAAGACGCAAGGGACCTGGTTCAGGAAACCGTTTACAGGGCTATGATTAACCAGAATTCTTTTACAGATGGAACAAATATGAAAGCATGGATATATACCATTATGAAAAACCTTTTCATAAATGATTACCGCAGGCAAAAACAACGCAATACTTTCCTTGAAGTTAAAGAAGACCTCTCCTATGTAAAAAATACGACCTCTACGGCTAAAAATGAGGGAGAATCGAATATAGAAACGGCAAGAATAATGCTTAAGATCAATAATCTTACAGTCAATTACCAGGTTCCCTTTATGATGCATTATAATGGATTTAAATACAGTGAGATCGCCAGCCATTTAAACCTTCCCATCGGGACGATAAAAAGCAGGATACACTTGGCCAGGAAGAAACTGCAAATGTATCTAACAGAAAAACCAGCTTACAACGCTTAACAGATCTTTTAAGCCTGTTTCTCAAATAAAATCTGATAGCATGATCTAAATCATCTATATGGATGAGACGTAATTCATTAAATACCAATTGATATGACAATAGTATTGCAACATTAATAATAAAAAATAAAAGTCATGAAAGCATTAGTTTATCACGGCCCCGGTAAAAAAGCCTGGGAGGAAAAACCAAAACCAACGTTAACACATGCAACGGATGCAATTGTTAAAATACTGAAAACCACAATATGCGGGACGGACCTGCATATTATGAAAGGCGACCTGCCAGATGTTGCAGATGGCAGAATTATTGGTCACGAAGGAGTAGGAATAGTACAGGAAACCGGAAGCTCTGTCAATAATTTCAAAAAAGGAGACCATGTTATTATCTCCTGTATAACGTCTTGCGGTAAATGTGAATATTGCAAGAAGAGCATGTACTCGCATTGCGCTGATGGTGGCTGGATACTCGGCAACCTGATTGATGGTACACAGGCTGAATATGTGCGTATACCTCATGCTGATAATAGCCTATATCCTATTCCTGAAGGCGCAGACGAAGAAGCGCTGGTGATGCTCAGTGATATTTTGCCAACAGGTTTTGAGTGCGGCGTACTGAACGGACAAGTAAAACCGGGCGATACTTTGGCCATAGTGGGCGCAGGCCCGATAGGTATGGCTGCATTATTAACAGCTCAATTTTTTACCCCTGCTGAGATAATAGTAATTGATACGGACGAAAACCGCCTCGCAGTTGCTAAGACTTTCGGGGCAACACATATTATAAATAACACTGATGGGAAAGCTGCCGAAAAAATAGCCAAGCTAACAAATAGGAAGGGCGTTGATGTGGCAATTGAAGCAGTAGGCGTATCTGCCACATTTGAACTATGCGAAGCAATAATTGGCGCCGGTGGCCATATTGCTAATATTGGAGTACATGGAAAAAGTGTGGTCCTGCACATGGAAACATTATGGTCAAAAAATATAACCATCACTACCCGCCTTGTAGATACCGTTACCACGCCTATGTTGTTTAAAACAGTACAGTCTAAAAAAATAGAGCCAAAGAAACTCATCACGCACCATTTCAAACTGAGTGAAGCAGTTGAGGCCTATGAAACTTTTGGGAATGCCGCAAAAGAAAAAGCCTTAAAAGTGATAATGACGGCAGAGTAGGATTTATCGATAATTCACAATTTTTAAAAGAATAATATGATAACTGAAACAGCAACAAAAGAAACAACAAGTACAGTCTTCACCAGCGATATAATGCATATATTGCCATTTGATTACGGTAGCAAGTTAAAAACCTAACAGTCAAAGTTATACACAATTTTATGTTATTTTTACACAGCCTCAGAGGTTACGGATAATTGGCCTGCATCCACCAATAAACCGGCTGTGGGGACAAAGTTTGAACTGCCAATAATACTGATGTGCGAGATGAAAGATGGCATGTTTACAAATATCAGGGAGTACTTTGATTTGCTCACCCTCACTGAGGCCGGTACGCCACATCATCTCTATTCTTAAAATTATTTTTAATTAATAAATACAACTAAAATGACAACAGAAACCTTAACCCCTGCTACTGATACTAAATATTTGCAGGAGCGTGAAAGCCGGATACAGGCCAACATGAAAACGATGCAAACGTATTTCGATTTACTCTTTTCAAAAAACCTGGATAAGCTTCTGGACTTGGTAGACCCTAATATTGAATGGCTAATTGTCCCTACAGGTGATATTATCAAGGGAAAAGATGAGTTCGCCAATTTGGCAAAGAACCACTGGGCAGCTTCACCTAACAGGATGAAAAAGCTTATAAATCTTTTTGCGAATGAAGAATACGCTTCCCTTGAATACATTTCAGGGGGCACATTGACCAGCGATGCGAATTTCGGCTCACTCAAAATCAAGGCTACCGGAGCCACTTACGAACTTCAATGTTGCTTTGTTTTCCACAGATATTGCAGAAGTAAAAAATACGGAAATGGTTGCTGATGGGATGACCCGTTTTAGTGCATTGGGAAATCCTTAAGACTTCATAAGGAGAGAAGTCTGCTTCCAAAATATACTTTAAAAAAGTTATCGGAAAATCGTCTCGAAAATTGGGAGGCCTGTCGTCTATTTTTTTGGAATTTTAGCCAAAGAATGACTTGCTACAATGGAGTAATATTGTTCTGCAATGGCATTAGATTTAGGCTGAGCACTGGACGCAAAAATAAAGAGGGAAAGAATTGCTTCCTTCCCTCTTTTTCTTTAATAATTAATGGTTACACTATCTACAAAAGGGTCTCCTCTTACATTTACCTCTAAACTATTATGAATTTGAGAATTGTAATTATTCCACCCTCTTGCCCAAAAAAGTTCAATAGTTGAAGGAGGCACTCTTAATGTTTTGTAATAACCTGATATCGTTTTTAATATCGTATCCGTGTATAAAGTAGTGCTATATCTATCGCCAAAGAATAAAGTATCTCCAATAGATAGAGGCGATTTTGGTTGCATATATATCTTTAGACTGCCTAAACCCGATAAATACACATTCTGATTTACATTCCGGTTTACAGGAAAATTACCTAAAGAAATTAAATCTGGCAAATCTACCCTAAGGTAGGCTCCATCATTTGTTATATTGGTTTGGGAATAAGTAAAACTAAATTCCCCAGTCGAATCATTAATGACACAACTCGCCAAAATAACAGATTTTGCATTACCATTTTTCGGTTGCGTCCTCAATTCCAATTGAGCAGGCAGTCCGGGATACAAAATTTGCCCCGTAGTGCCATTCAAGAAAGCGCCTTTTACCGTATAAGTTGGTAAAGGAGGGGAAGGTTCTTTTTTGCAATGACCAAATAAAAGAATGCTGCTTAGTATTGAGATACAAAATTTTATACGCATATAACATTTAATTTACCATTAATTTTGCTGTATATACTTTATCTTCATATTGCACTTTTAACATATATAACCCTTTGGCAAGCCCATATTTTGCGGCATCAATCGAAAAGCTATTGCAATTACCTATTGTAAAGTTACAAATAATTTTACTAAAAGTATTCAATACCTCTACATTTATTTGCCCGTTTACAGTGTCCGGCAATAGAACATTAAAAATTCTGGTAGAAGGGTTGGGATATACTTTCAGCGAAGCAATCTTGTTAATGATTAGGTTTTTCTGCACATTAGCACTATCATTAGTATTGCCAGGAATAAACGGTGGCGGGCTTTCCAGGGCGCTATAAGGCAATGTACATATGACATCGCTATCAAGTACTGCATGGAAGCGGCTTCGCTGTTTGGCTTTAAACCCATTTTGTAGAATAATCCTATGACCTGCTTTAAGGGTAACATCCCCACCAATGGAATCTACAAGAAAATCAGCCTGTTTTGAATACATTGCCGTTATTACATAAGATGGGATTATATCGGGATACTCATAATACGGACTTTCGCTATATCCAGCTATAATGCTATCACGGACATGGAACTGTGCTTTGCGGTTAATCCAGAGGTTATCAAGGTTCATCACATCATCGCCCACTTCACGGTTTAGCCAGGAAGAAAAAGAAAGAGGGAAAGAATTGCTTCCTTCCCTCTTTTTCATCTTTAATAATTAATAGTTACCGTATCTATAAAAGGAGAACCGCTAACATAAAAGTTTATGTTTGTACTGTTAGGATTAAAACCTTTATTCGGATTATAAAAAAGCCCCTTGTTTAAACGACTCCATAATAAATAAATATTACGCGTGTAAGTTTTTGGGAACTGAATTATTTTATAAAAGCCATTCACATTTGAAGTGATTGTGTCTATTGTATTCTGATTACCAATAGAATAACTTAGAAATAAAGTATCGTTACTTTTCTCCAGGGGATTATTTGTGTATAACATAAACGCAACATTGCCGGAACCGGAACTGGAAATATTCCTGGTCAAATTTTGATTAATAGGCAAACCTTGTATGCTATTTCCTAAACTGCCATAAAAAAGAGTTAATTCATTATAGTTTCCGGTAACTTCGTTATATGTAAGTTCATAATTCCCGTATGCATCCGTTGTTCCAGAAACAACAGATTCATTATTATATGTTTGAGCATTATATGCGGATAACGATACAGGTGCGTTGTTTAAAACATAGGTAAATGATGAGCCAATTATTTTTCCTTTTACGGTATAGGTAGGTATGGCTGGAGCGTTACTTTTATTGCAATGACTTAAAAGCAAGATAGTAGCAATATTTAATAATATTAATGTTTTCATATTAGTTAACAATTAGTTTTTTCTTAAATACTATTTCATCCGTTTGTACCACTAAAATATACATGCCCTTTTTTAAATTGTATTTAGCAGCATCAATTACAAAACTACTCTCATTCGTTACTGTAAAGATAGTAATAATATTGCCAATTGTATTCATCAGCGTTACATTTGCTGGACCTAAACTATCGCCTTTTATTTCTACAAAGAACTGATTGTGTGATGGGTTAGGATATACTTTAAGTGAAGCGGTTTTGTTTGCAGAAAGATTTTGCAATGTTGCCGATTGTGATTTGGCAGTGTCGTTAGGATTGCCCTGAGGCGGAGGAAAAGATAGGCTGCCATAAGGGAGCGTACATATAACATCGCTATCGAGTACTGCGTAGAAACGGCTTCCCTGTTTAGCTATAAACCCGTTTTGCATAATAATCCTATGGCCTGCTTTAAGGGTAACGTCCCCACCGATGGAATCTACAAGAAAATCCGATTGTTTTGAGTATATACCCGTATAAGGACTTGGGCTTATACCGCTTGGATAATAATAATAAGGGCTTTCGCTGTATCCTGCAACGATACTGTCCCTGACGTGAAACTGGGCCTTCCGGTTTATCCAAAGATTATCAAGGTTCATCACATCATCGCCTACTTCACGGGCCAACCAGGTAATTGGATGAACAGCGTCTGCATAGGAAATGGTATCCGACCTCACAGTAAGGTGATAAGAATTGTCGCCATAGGGGTCATTGAAAGTGGGGTAAGGTACACGGTCAGGATTAGATCCATGGTTATTGTACCAGCCAGCCATTACATCAAAGGGGATGCGGCCTACAATGGTATCAATCGGGTCGGTCATTATATCATGGTCAGCGGGGAAATTGGCATGCGGCGCACTGTAGTCTAATGAACTAAACCGGGGAACGAAGCAAAAATGGTCGATATAATTGTACAGGGTAAAAGAGATATTCGCAGGGTTTAATATGCCTGATGATGTAAGTTTAATATAGGTAGGGCCTGTAGTGGAATTGTACCAGAAAAGGCTTTCAATATTAAAAGCTGAAAAACTTGTGTAGTCATAAATATTGCTCACAGTGGGGTATTGGCCGCCGGGCATAATGTCGAGAGGTTGTACGCTATCGGCATATACGTTAATGACTGTGAGCGGCCAGCTTACGCACGTAGCATGCCAAAACCCTAAGGAAAAAATTCTATCAAGACAGCCCTGAAAATTAATAGACAACTTTGTAAAACTGTCCTGCAATATTAGCCCAGGGGTATTTAAGGGTGGGTCAGTGAATATTTTAAAGGCTGTAATATTGAAATAAGGGATATTAAACAAATCAAGAAAATTGATCTTATAGTTAAGTTGCATATTTATATACGGCGAACTGGGTGCAGTTATTACATTGCTGAATGTAACCTGCCGCGATGGGCTGTCTATAAGGCCATTAGTAAGTGTAACGGTTTTGCAGTGCTGCGGGTAACCGAGGGTGGCTAATTCATTCATAAGTGTTTTACGCATAGGGTCTTCAGGGTAGGTACTATTGAAGATATTCCGGTCGACATTGTTATAAATGAGTAATTCGCGAACGGCTGGCCGGGCAAGCGTTCTTTCTTCAAACGCTGAAAGGTACTTCTGCAGGCCAAGCGAACCAATGGCCCTCGCTATGGGAATAAGAATGGTTTGGTCTAAATAATCGTAGTATGCCTGCGCGCCCACAGGTACAAAAGCGCCCTGTTGCGGGCCATCAAGGTTTATAAACAGGCGGGTATTGTGGCTATGTGGGTGCAATGATACATAAGCAGGCGCTTCCATAGTGGCGAGGGCATACCTTCCTATCACGCCGCCCATACTCTCACCAAGCACTACAAATTGCGAAAAGGAATCTGCTCCTGTTGTATCGGCTGTACTGATAAGGGTTTGCAGCAGGCTAATAACAACATTGGCATTAGTTTCTATAGATGCTGTGCTGCTTGCCCAGTCCACAATAATAAAATCGTAATTAAAATCGCGCAGCATTACTAAGTTTGAGGGGTCAATGACGCCACTGTAAATATCCGCAGCATGTCTTGTCTCAAAGGGGTCAATACCTTTGAGGTAAATAAACGGCCTTTCTATACGCGTATGGCCACAACCATAATAGACTGAAACAGTAGCCCCCGGCACTGAAATGTAGGCGTCGGGCGTCCTTGTAATTGCATTTCTCAATACGTTAATGCGTGCTTCGGCATGTTTTACCACTACACCATCGTTTATTACTTCTACCTGTACCACGTAAACGCCATTACTTGGACAGTTTACTAAAAGTCATCATGCTTGGAAACAAGGAATGACCGAATGGGAACTTGCAGAAAAAGTTGTAGAACTCGAACCACTATTTTCAACAGTGCCACCCATGCCACCCTTGCCTAATCAATAATAAAATACCTATTGAGATTTTAACTTAGCTAAAAGTCGGCTATCTTTATTTTTTGCATCTCCCCCATCACCTCCCAAATTCCCCTGAAATCCTCCGCCATCCGGTTCGATAATTTAATCCTTGTGCGCACTCACCTAACAATCAAACACTTACAAGTCAATTACTTGTAAGTGTTTTGCGTTTTTAGGGGGCGGTACAGGGGATGGCGAATTTGAATTTCTACTGCTATTTTAATATCGGTGCTTAATAGTTTCAAGTGCCTTCATTACGTCATCATCGTGTGTTACGTGCCGGTGTTGTAATTTGCTTTCGATTTTTGCTCTTTATGTATTGATAACAACCCGCCTGGCTAATAGCCTACCATATTGCTAGTTGTAATTTGCTTTCGATTTTTGCTCTTTATGTATTGATAACAACATGCCAGTATCGTTACAGTAGAAAAGGCAAGTTGTAATTTGCTTTCGATTTTTGCTCTTTATGTATTGATAACAACTCAGTATTTAATGAAAGATGAACGTAGTATGTTGTAATTTGCTTTCGATTTTTGCTCTTTATGTATTGATAACAACCCGATACCCATGAAGCCGGAACGGGAGCAAGTTGTAATTTGCTTTCGATTTTTGCTCTTTATGTATTGATAACAACATATACATATCGTTATCTTTGCAACATTGGTTGTAATTTGCTTTCGATTTTTGCTCTTTATGTATTGATAATAACCCGGAAAGGTGCACTCATATCGGCAGTACCCCTAACGGACTTTATTTTGCCATAAAGTGAATCTGAAAGCAAGGCATATTTTTCAGCGTTTTTAATGTCTTTAAGGCCAAAATATGTTTCCGAAATACCCTGGTAAGCGATGGCAAAATTGCTCACATTATTAGCTTTCTCAAAATAAGGAAGCGCTTCAAGCTGGTATTCCAATGCTTTTTTATCATTCCCACTAGCAGAATACGCTATTCCAATATTTGTAAGTAGCTGGCTTATAATGACATCGTTTTTATATTTTCGCGCAATGGGAAGTACGGTATGGAGGCTGTACTTGATAGAAGAGTCAAGCAAATTCATCGCTGCAAGGTCGCCGACAATTGCTACGTCAGTGTATATGGCTTGTGTGGTATCCTTAATTGACATAAAACCGGCCTTTGCTTTATTGTAATATTCCACTGCATTTTTATAACCGTGTTCCACTTCCATAACATTACCTATGCCCTTGTTGGCTCTGGCCAGCATTTTATAGTCATGAAGGCTATCGAATATTGTAGCGGCTTTTAAAAAGTAATTATGGCTTTTATCCAATGTTTGGTTAGTATAGGCCGCACAACCCATCCAATAATAACTTTTTCCTATGCCAAGCGGGTAATTTATTTTCCTTGATAAATTTAGGGCCATGCTGGCATATTCGGCAACACGTTCCGGGTCTGTAGTGCTTTCTTTTTGCGCTGCAAGAATAAGAATTCTGACCTTAGCCGTATCGCTCCCGGCTTTATCCAATACTTTTTGAAGGCTATCGCTTTGGCCATATGCGTTATTAAAATGTAAAGATGAGAGAATCAAGAGTATAAACATCACAATAACCCGGTTTCCCTTCAAAATTTTTAATCCCATCAAGGTGTTTTTTAAAATTTCAATGGCTAAGATAGGGAATAAATGCTAAAGGTGTACGATCAGTTTAAGTCAGATGATCTTTGAGAGAATGAATTACGGGGTGGGATTCGAAGCGTAAACACCTTTTAGTGAATTACTAGTAAAAGACCATAAAACAAAAAACCCGCTTATAATTAAAATTATAAGCAGGTTGTATTGCTTCTGCGGACACAAGGGGACACTTTTCTAGCTTTTTTAGTACGGATTTAGCGAAAATATTGGAGTTTGTTGATTGAAAATGAAACAATTGCCTATAAAACCTAACACAAAGGGACTGGTTAGAACTTGTTATGCAACTTTAGAAAAATATAGAGGTTTTTGCAATTTAGAGCTTTCAGGACGATTATCGAACCCTGTTTACGCAATTTAATTATGCTTTAAATGATTGAGATCAAATCTTGCCTTAGTTTTCATTCGACTTCCAATTTATTTATTATTGGTGCACTTTCTCCGCTTACTATTACAAAGTAAATCCCTGGAGGCAGACCTCCTCTTTGTATTTTAAAAGCATTTTTACCTGGCTGCAAATTAATTAATTGCGACGACGTAATTTCATTCCCATTCATATTTACAATACTTATCCGCCCATTTATGGGATTTTCGGTTATGATTTCAATTGTAGAAATATTTTGCATCGGGTTCGGGTATAAATTAACCTTTATTTGGGGGTTAATTATAAGTGATATAGCCGTTGGGGTTGAATAAGTATAACTATAAACGATGTAATCATCCCAGCCTTTGCTTATACTATCCCAGTTTTGCCATATAGTTTGTGTGTCATTCCCGTTTGCATTGTAAGAATAATTGTATTTTACCATGGTGAACCAATTAGCGCCATTGTAGGACCCGTTTTGGATATATTGGGTAACCTGGTTGGATGAATTGTATACATACCTGGTTTCCTGATCGAAAGCAATACTTAGATTATTAATACTATCGCCATGCATATGTACAAACAGCGTGTCGTTGCCGTTTGCATCATAATAAAACCGGTATTTATCTGTGACATACCATTTGCCTGACAACCAAATAGAAACATATGTAACAGATACCTCGCTATTTGAATTTAGAACGGAATCTGTCCTTTGAGAATTTACCCATGCGCCCGCGGTGTAACCCTGGTTTATATCCAGGGTGTCATGCCCATTATTAAAATAAATTATATCCCTGTATTGCGCATACCAGCTTCCAATCCATCCATAATTAGTTTCAGTAGCAATATTCCCACTAAAAGAATCGGTTGTTTTTAATGCATACGTTAATATCTTACCTGTAGAATCTAAGGTGGTAGAAATATGTGCCGTTTGCCGGCTTGAGGCGTCATACGTAAAAGTATCAGAGGCATTACTGAACCAAACATTCCTAATGGTATCCCATCCCTGTTCAAGGTCATATATAAGCAAGCCTTTTGAATTGTAAGTATAGGTTAGTTTATCAGAGTTTTGCCATTGTTTTGTTCCAGGATTCCACACTTTAGTTAGTTGTGTCTGCACCTGCGAAGTGGATGTTGATTGTACGGATTGACTACCCAATAGGAGATTGCGCTGTCCTTTTATGACTTGCCCGGCGTAAGAAGCTGAAAAAGCCAATATAATAAAACACCCAAGCATGGTCTTTATAAGTATTGTTTTCATATTCGTATTTTTATTCTTTTACGATCATCATTTTCTTGCTGTCAATTTTGACGCCATCAACAACGAGAGTATAGATATAATCACCTGCCGCCAGCACGCCGGAAGAAAGTACGATCTGGCCTTTACCAGTGCCTGAAATTACAAAGGTTTGTATTTGATTGCCTTGTAATGTGCTGATAGCAACATAAGCAGATTTTGTCGTCCGTGGGATAAAATATCCAATCACTGTATTTTGCGAAAAAGGATTAGGAACATTTTGGTCTAAAGAAGCCGGGATGTTGGTAATGGCATTGTTTTGAGTCGTGTTTATAGTTGCACAGTTTGTGCATTGTTCAAGTTGTGACATACGACTGAATAGCTCATTGATTTGTTGCCGTTGAACATTTAGCTGAGAGTCTTTTGCTACGATCTGTTGCTGGAGGGAAACATTTGTCTGCTGCTGAGCAACAATTTGTTGCTGTTGCGCTTTTACAGAATTCACAAGGATGTAAAACAACGAATTGGCATCATAATCAAGGTAATTTGTTTTCTTGCCATTATCATCCTGGTAATTCCATGTGCCAACCATATATGGAGCAACCTTTTGTATATCCTGTGCCAATACTCCTACGAATTTCTGGCCGGTTGGCATTCCTGCTTCGCCGGTATATTCAAACCATACAGGATTTATTTGATTTAATACATCTAGTCCGTCGGTATAGGGGGTCACATCTTTTTTCAGGCGTGCATCAGAGGCTATAGTCCATGTAGCGCTGCCGGGTTTGGCGGCACTGTTGCTGGTCATTTGTAGTTTATAGGAAGGGCTGTTTGTACCAATACCA
>Ga0302280_1000551_pt1 | contig 33191 bp, 31 predicted proteins | sample III_Fen_E1_1_FD_198771 | JGI IMG/M metagenome (GOLD analysis project Ga0302280, IMG submission 198771) | Peat permafrost microbial communities from Stordalen Mire near Abisko, Sweden - III_Fen_E1_1 | ecosystem: Environmental > Terrestrial > Soil > Wetlands > Permafrost | place: Sweden: Abisko... | reverse complement strand
TAATGTCCTTGTGATTTATTAACACTTGCAAAATCTCTACTTTTTAAAGAGGTTAACTGGATGATATCTCTCCCTCCATATCGCAGAAGCAATAAAAAATTGGAGATCGATCGTATTTGTCGAGTGCATTGATCTTAGTCTTCCATTCCAGTAGTAACTTACAGACCTCTGGATTGGAGTCCAAGTTACTTGCATGAAAGACCAAATGATGCAAGGAGTTACGTCTATTCATATCCAAGTAATTCGGATCCATCCCCAATGCCAACAGTTGTTGAATTTGTTCAATGGTAAAATTGCGGCTTTGTTTGATGATTTCGATGAAGGGAATTTAGTTTCTGGTGGTACATAAATTGACTTCGCTCCGATATTTTCGTAGAATGATTATAAAATCGTATTGACTATTCAAAGCAGCGTAGAGCAAGGGCAGAGCCTTAAATGAGTCGTAACAATTGGGATTCAAACCGTTTTGCAATAAAAACTCGAGGACATTTTCAGCACGGTAATCGGAAGGGAGAGTAATGGTGGTTTCGAGGAGACTGCCTCCCTTTATGTATTTGCAAAATAGATGAAGAGGAGTCATGAGTTGATTATTTTGCGAGTTGAAATCCCTGATTTTGCTTTTGAAGAACTTAACCAGTCGCAAGGAGGGGAATTTCATAAGAAAGTGCTGAATCCCCCATTTTTTGTATTGCTAATTAGTCTCACTCTTTTTATCGACTACCTGCGCGTTGATATCGCAGCCTAACTCCAGAAGAAACTAAACAAGACTCATAAACCTCTCTTCGAATTTCAAAAACTCCTAAAAGCATTTCTTCTCGGCCTCTTGCTCGATAGACTGATGCCTGTTGCTTCGTTATTTTTTAGACGGATGATACTTCTTTAATGATTTTTTGAAATTTAGGACGACCTTTTATGTAAAGTTTTTAACGAAGTAAAGCATGAAATCAAAGCCATAATGGTCGATTTTTTTTAAGTTGACTTTGAGCTCGGTTTGATTGCAGTCTTTTAGTTTTTTCTATACGAATTTCATTTCATCGAGACCTTTGCAGGCCAAATTGCTGAGACAATGCAGGATATTATTGTCACTGGAAGGCTCTACCTCGAAAGTGATCTTGCCAGTCAGCAGCTTCTGCACTCCGATCAAGTTGTTGTTTTAGATACATAGTTTCAGAGGTGTTTCACAGTTGAAATTCTATTGGTATCCATCTAACCCTTTATCCACGAAGAAATTGATGAGCTCATTTTGGACCCATCCGAATTCTTCCTTAATTTACTCTAAGGAGAGATAGCTCTATGCGTTTCGTATTTTGAGGTACTCCTATTCGCTGATCTGGCAGACGATGTGAAGATACCCGTTGCCTGTATTCTTTTATTCGTGGTAAATATCAGTCATCATCTTTTCAGCGATATATCGGATGCACTACATGTATTCGAGAGTGCCGCGGATGTTAGTCAGAGTAAAGTAGAGAGGGTCCTCGTGAAATTATTATTATTCGTCCAGTTATCTTTAAAGCAATTGGGCTGCTCCGAGGTGGCCTTTGTAGATAGCCAGCTACCAAGGAATCAAACCCCTTTTATTTCTTGACTGCTCGATATGATTCTTTAAGATCATTATGGCCTCGATGTTTCCATAGGCAGCAGCGTAATGTAGGAGAGTATTCAAACTGCTGTCAGCCTTGTCCATTCGGCATCCATTTTATATGAGTTTAATCAAGCAATCGTTATTATTGTTACGGATTGCGATCATTGGAGGAGTTTTCTTGAATTTATCGAGGGAGTTATAAGGAAGATACTCTTTCTTTAGAATTAAGTCCATTATTTCGATGTTACCAGTTCCTGCTAAGAGGTGGAAGATGTCCCCCTTGTCTCGAGTGAGAGTCCATAGATCGATGAAGGGATCATTAATCAGTATTTATACGCACTCAGTGTTGTTCCTAAGAATGGCATAATGCAGAGCAGTGTATCCTTCTTCGCTTTTATAGTTGATATAAACACCATCCCTAACTTTCTAAAGAATGTATTCCACATTATAAAAAATACCCTCATAGCAAGCCAGCATCAAAGGGGTCATTTTCTTGCGATCATACTCTCTAAGATCGGCTCCACTTTCGAATAGAGTCTTTAGATTATCGCTTGTGTTGGCCAAAGCAGCGTAATGCACAGGTTTGCGATGCAGGCTATCCTCTACATTGATCACATCCGTAAAAATCATCAACATCTTCTTTAGAAACTATGGATGCGGACAAATGGCAGCAGCATGAATGGGCGAACAGTAGTTAGTACCATCATTGGGCTGTATAAGATTAAACTTTTTAAACTGGTTAATAAGATTCATGCTTCCGATGAGGAGATCATAGTGTTATTGCGAAAAATTAAGTTTGTTGTAAGTAGGCGTAAAAACTACATCCCTGAGGATCATTTATGAGACGGCGAAGTTACCGCTGCGAATTACACAAGCTATATTGAGGTAAATTTCGTTTTTGAGGTTGATGTCGAAGGCAAATAGTTTTTATAGTATTTTGGTGGCTTAGAGATGCTCTCTTGGTAAATTTTATATGATCCTTTCCACGGTAATTTCCTTCCACCAAATCTCCTTCTTCTTACAGCTATCATGCAGCAAGACAGTATTTCCCTCTTTCCCCGTTTTGGATAAGTACTACTTCTTGGTCTTTGTTTAGAATCGTTGCCTGTCAATCATTTTGTCAGCATTCCATGGAGATTTATAATAATATTCGACATGGCTGACGATGGATAGTAACTGTTATAAAGATTACCAATCCCCTAGTTTTATGGCTGTGATGATGAGATTTGATTTGTTTTATAGACCTAAATCTTAGTTAACGTTTTTAAGGACTTAGATGTTTTACTAGACGTTTGTTTAGTTTTAAAAGATTTTACGCTTTAGATTGGTCTGGTAGCAACGAGAACAGCAGTAGTACTGCTCAAGTTGATGAGGATCAGGTCGCTAAACCACAGTTTTCATGAATTATTCTGATACTTCATGTTCACCCGAAAGACTTTATACTGAGTTAGCTCTGTTCTTAGCACCTGGTGGTCGGCCCTTACGCCTTCGTTCCTGATTATCCATAAATTCATCAGCAATTGCTTGGTTAGCCAGTTTAATTTTGTTTTTACTGCCTTTTGGTCTACCTTTTCCTCTCTTACCAAAAGGAAGCGATTCCGTTCCCTCTTAAATCTTTACAGAGTGGGTATAATCTTTCATTTTATTCTTGCTACCCTTCGGTCTGCCCTTGCCTCTTTTTATCAGTCCACTTAGTGCCATTTTAAGTTCAATAGGGGGAGGTTCTTTAAGCTGCATGGCTTATTTAATAATGGTTTTCTTGTTTTTGGATCCCTTTGGTCTGCCTCTCCCCCTGTGTTTATCATCGTTGTTATTTGAGCTTTATTCATTATATTGCTTGATTGGGTCTTTGGTTCTAAGGGGTTGATTGGACTCGTTCTCATCTTCTTAACTGTTATCCTCGTTGTCACTCGAATCATTCTAATCTTTTCTCTAAAGTTCATGCACTTGTTTGATGATTGCTCGGTATTCGTCTTTGGACATGACAATCCTCCCTTCTTCTTCGACACATTTGATCTCCACCTGAGTCATCAACGTATGTTGGCTAATGACCATCTTATCTCCTAAGGAGAAGACAGTATGCATTTGCGTTTTGGATACCTAGTCGATGATTTTACCTGCATGTTATATGGTGTACCATCTTTACTATGCGAGTTATTAGCGAGTACAAGGTAGATGGATTGCTGACTTTCATTTTTGAGGATGTAGACGATTCTGTTGCGCAATTGGGAGAGATTCATTTCTGAGGGCGCTAATATTAATATTTATTTTCTATTTTTGATTAAATTGTTGAAGAATTTATAGTGTGTGCTTTTATTATAAATTTGCAAGAATCTAAGAAGAATCAGTTTATAATGAAAAGTCAAAGAGAGGAACTTTTGGATGTCAATTTGAGTAAATTGGAAGTCAGTACTCTTGTTTTGACATTTTTATGGGAGTTTATAAAATATGGTTGGTGTTGTTCAGAATGGTTATAGACTTAGAGTAATTTATATTATTTGATTAAAAATATATACTATTGAGCTAATGCTAAAATAATGAGTAATATTGAAAAATGATGTGGGGATTATATAAACTAAAAAGAAAGAGGATAGATATTAACATGTTTGGCACTAAACTATTCGTTTGAAAAAATAAAAATTTGATATTGGAGGTAGATTGACGAAAATATTATTATTGGATATAGTTGGACAATTAAATTAACGTCCAATCAAATATCATCATTAGAATTTTGATGTAAAAATATTCTTCAACCTCCTATTCCGCATAAATGTGACCCACGATGGTGTTTTATCTATTTTTTGTACAAAAAATTAGAGGGGTATAATTGAGGTTATGACTCAGAATATATAAGAATTAGATATATATGCAATTATAGAATAGTACTAATTATAATAATTGACTGATAATGGCAAGAACAATGCAGACTAACCGTAAATCGACAGCCATTCATCCTTATCCAAAGAAAAGAGTCAAAAGATCAAGATCAATGGAGAAATGCATCGAGGATGCTCAAGAGTTCCTACAACCTCTCAAAACTAAAAAGATCATGAAAACAAGGACCATGGCTAGGACTATTGAAGAGGGTCATAAAATTGTCAACCCTCCCCCGATTGTCAAAAAAGCTAAGAGAGCTCAAAAAGCGGCAATCAAGAAGAAGAGCGCTCGAAGAACTAGACCTGCAGTTCCTTCTTCACCTGCTCCTGCTGTCATTCCCGCCTCGACAGGTACAACTTTAATTCGAGCTCGCAGCATTGACAAATCTCTCAAACCTTCAAAGGCAACAATTTTCAAAGCCACCTCAAAGGACAACCTCCCTCTACCTGCTTTTGGTTTTATCGATGTATGTTTTTGTGTCGATGCAACTGGATCAATGTGCAGTGAGTTAGCTCAGGTTCAGTCAACGATCGTGACTATTATCAAAAAGATAGAAAGCAAGGTCAGAACATAGGGAATTACACTCAGGTTTGCTATTGTTACCTATAGAGATCACCCACCCCAATAGTCATCATACGTAACAGAATATAAAGACTTTACTGATGCTTATGAAGCAACGACATATGTGAATAAACTGTCAGCTGCTGGAGGAGGAGATGAGCCAGAAGCTGTTCACGATGGGTTAATAGATGCCTGCCAAAAACTTAACTGGGTCGAGATGCCTGGAACACCGATGCTCAGATACATTTTCCACATTGCTGATGCTCCTCCCCATGGAAAGGAGTTTTTTAATCTGGCATAAGCAAATGAGGGATGTCTCTGCGGTAAAACAACAGCCCAGGTTATTCATGAGATAAATTTGAGGCAAATTCACTACCGACTGATCAAAGTCCGTAACAACCAAAGGGTGGATGAAATGGAGAAGATTTTCAAGAAAGGAATTGTGGATTTTGATAGCGCCCAAATAATCAACGCTAAAGAGATGGATATCAGAGTGTCAGATATGATTATCCATGAGATGCTTCCTCAAGCGTGATTTGAAATGGCTTATTGATAATATAATCGATTCAATATTATGATAAAAACTGTCAACTGTACTAAATCAGGACTAAAGACTGCCTTAGATATTTCTCATTTGATATCATCATCTCACATGATATTGATAATGAGTAATTAGTTCCAATAAAGTAATAGATAGATAATATTTTGAGATGAATCTGCCTGAGCTATTCTGTTAAAGGAAACAATTTGGCAGTCTGTGTATTGTAAAAATAATCATTTAAACTCATTAAACTGCCGGATTTACTCTTATAATTCGTGATTTATACCCGATTGGAAATAATACTCATTTTCGTCATTTTCAGCCTCTATCTACCTCCGATCTCCGTTTGTCCGAAACAATTCATCATTTCTTTAGTTGCAAAACTGTTCATAGAGAGCGATAGCCTATTGGTGAATCTCCTTGCTTTTGAGCTTTGAATTTTACACCCATGCGGTTGCGGACTGCGAGAGGAACTCTCTAAAATAATTTCTCAACTCGTCACTTTTGATGATATCACTAACTAGTTGATTATTGAATTTAGTCTTGGCTATCAGTCCTTTCAGCAAGTCTATATTTTTTTCAATTTCCATTCCCTCCTGCTTGAGTTCCTTAACATAGCCTAGAAAGGCAGTAACAATGTTCTTAACAACATTTTTCTTGCCTCCCTTATCCCTCAGACCGATTCCTCTGCTGTTATTTTTAAACAAAACAGTCTTTTTATTGAGATGTTTCTGTTCTTAATTCTAGAATTTAGACTATTGTATTGCGTTTTATCGGTCGAATCGGGCACCACTCTCAAAAAACTCCAAGTAAAAAGTATCTTCTATTGTAATGGAGTGATGGGCCAACTGAATCTGGAAGCGTTTTTAAATGCAATTTTAATGTGTCTCGGATGCATTATTGATGAAATGCTATGATACAGGTTCCACGCTTTATCTTCGTTGAATACTTTAAGTGCTACGAACAGTGCATTTTATTCTGTCAAAAAGGAACGTTTTTTCTGTTATTTTTTATGACGGCTGGTCTTCTCTTTGTGAGAGCATTTAATTATTACATTAATCAAAAAATCCCCAATAATCTAACTCCATTAAAAATTTCTATAGATTACTGGAAAATGGGAAGAGAGGCCGCACGACTGGAATTTTGATTAATGAGAGTTATTGATTGAAAGATTGGATAAAGGATGTGAGTTTGGATACGAATGAGAAGTTATATAAAATGGATGCCTTTCGATGAACATTACTTTATAATAATAATGATTTTATTAATAGTATGGGAATTGTAAGCGATAATTATTTTTAAGAAAGTTGGTTTGAGAAATTATACGTTTATTATTTTAAAAATATTATGGACTTATTGCACAGAGGGCCTTCTTCTGTAAAATAGGGATTTTATGGAATATCGGAAAGATTGGAAAATATTTTAGTATTTTAAACTCATTGTTTGATAGATGTTAAATAATACGGCAACTCTCCAAAGTCTTGAAAGGCAAACAATTTAGAATGCAAATTGATAAAATCAGGGTGTATTGGTAATGAGTTTCCCTTGTAATTATATAATCTGTCCCTCAATCCAATAAATAGAATAAAACTAAATAATGCTAAAAGATGAGTTTTCACAACTACATTGATTTTACAAATGAATACATAAATAATTTGAATGCTTTTCCTTGGGATATAAAAATAGGTGAGACTTCTCTTTGTTTAGTCAATTTACCTCCTTAAATTTGATATAACACACTAACTTTATATCGATCAAATTGGCACATGAACACAGACGAAGAAGCCATGCAAATTCTGCCTGATTAAGAACTGGAAATACTAGATCTCTTTCCCAAAAGAATAATTTAGAAGGCGACGCTTGACCTTCCTTCTTTCATTAAGCTGTTTGATTTGCTATTTTGCCCCATCTGTCGATAGCTTCTCCATAATCCAGTCTACCTCAAATGCTCACATAGATTCTGCAAGGCCTGCATCGAGAGATATATTCGCTGCAGCAAGAAAAAGTCATGTCCCATCTGCAGGGGAGCTCTCACAACAAAGAGAGATCTAAGACAAGACCAAAGCATATAATAATTGATAAGATTGGGATTTGGAGATACCTAAACCTTAGAAGAAAAACTTAATCTCATCGAAGAAAGATAGGTTAAAAGATTTATGGGCAGAGATGCTGAGCCAATTGAAGTGAAATCTACGAAAATAAGGGCAAGACCATAAATAGAAAGTGAAGAAGCCTCTTCTCATACTTCAGGGGTGAAAAAATTAAAGATAAACAATGGAGAGGAAGTTCGAGTAAAGAGTCATGATGCTTCACCTTCCGCGACAACAATTTGTATTGCAATTGAAAGATAACAATAAGACATAGAAAAATAACCTCTTCAAAGCAAAACCAATAAAAACTAAATCTGTATCCAGGAGTGCAATCCAGCTCAACCGAATACACCTTCAAATAACAAATTCCTGAAATGCGCTAACATTAGTATTATCCCTGAAGGGAAATGCGTCAAAACAAATTTGAATAATTCGTTTGTAATTATCAGCCAAAATCAGTAAATACTACGATGTCAGTCGAAAGACATCTCTATCCCACCCATCCCAATGAAAAAAGTTTCCCCCCTTAAAAAGAAAGAAGAGTTGGCAGTTCCCTAATGCCCAAAAGAAGCCAAGCCGATTATGTCTCCGGTTTAAAAAGCAAAACTCTCTCTTCGATAATAATTCGGATAGCAGTTCCTTTATAAGTTAGTCGAGCATTCGAAGAAGACCATCTATATTGAAATTTCAATCCAAAAACATCCAGAAAAAATCTTTACTCCCGATCTATAATTTTAAACCGTACAAATACCAGCGAATTATCCTTTGCTTAAACTGGCCTTCCTTATTTCTAAAGATTTAAATATCACGCAAGAAGCTGTTCAGTTTTATGTGGCAAACGGGAGCGGCCAAAATTTGCAAGAGGTAAACAAAAGATATCTACTGGTTGAACTCGCAAAAACCTACTGGCAAGTTAAGAGTGGATTTGCGTTATGCGAGCTCACTGAGATGATAGATAGAATGAGTCTAATAAACAAACAGCTATTACCGCATCAAAGCCAGAACTCGAAATTATCGAATGTAATCTACTTCTCCATCGATTATAGGAAATTAATTCCTCGTTGATCTTTCTGATACTTTATTTGATTTCATATATTTCAATATAAATCTCGATGATGGGGAGAATAAACAATAATAAATCATTTTTTAGTCTACTTCTTTTTTGACTTTGATTTGGACTATTTTTTCTTTTAAAGGACGCTTTAACCGTATTTTTATTTGAAGGATACCATCTCCTGCAAGTACTTTTAGCGATGCTATTTCGCCATTTAAGAATACACTGCTTTTTATTATGAACTGAGCTGCTTCCATACCTCAGAAGCGAGTTTTATCACCTTTGGGCCCATAGGCATATTGTATTTTTAAGATAATTATTTTCCCTTAACTTGATAGTAGAGCAGAAAACTGGACACTGGGCCTTTTGGCTTGGAAATGGCTGAGTTTTAAATTATATTCTACTCCTCATCTTTTTGGTCAACTTTAATAGCACCCTATTTTTAGTGATGCGGAGATATGTTTGATTTTGTTTCTGTTCTATGTGAAATCTTCTTTATAATGTCCATTGATTTAGCTTCATTTACATTTCCTTCCTAGTCTGTTTTATGTTGTTAAATTGTTGTTAATTCTATATTTTTATCTTTCTCTTTTATGCTCTGTACCTCACATTTATTCTTTTGTAATTATTGGTTCGTATAAGGATTATTCAGTTGTTGATATAACGTATTGTCTTCTTCTATTTTGATCTTATGACTACTTTCCTAATTCTATCGTTACAGTGAAGCACTCAATTGGTCACTCGAACTACTCGATCCCATATCTTCTAAAAGTAAGCTGCTCTTTGACATACTATCACTCAACGCATCAGAAATCTCCAAAGAATCGTCTGATTCATGCCCTTTAATCTCTTCGCTAAAAGGAGACACATTCTACAATTACAAAGATTCTGCATTGCCTTCTTACTTTTTGCATTCTACTTTTTTATCATGATCCGAATGCTATTTTACTTCATGTGCTTTCTTCTGTTTCATTTCCCTTTTGTATCTTTTAAGACGAGAGATTTCATCAGCGTATTGGATACGATATCGAATCATCTCTTCCTCGTATTTTTGACGAGTTACTTTGGCTTTGGTTTCATAGGGTTATTTCTACTGATCAGTCATGTTTTTCCAAAGCTCGCCGACTATTTTAGCCTTTTTAGATCCTTGGACTTCCCCTGTCTACTTTGCTATCTCCTGTCCCTTCTCCTGATAAAAAAAGAAGAAACTGGACACTGGATGTTTGGGCTTATGATTTTTAATATTTTTAATCGCATCCATCTTTTTTATTGTTTTCTCTTCTGTGTCTGCCCTTTCTTTCAATTTCATCTTCTGCAGTTTTTTGTTGCACTCGAAGTTTCGTATATTTTAACGATTTAGCAGCATTCGATGTTTATGTTTTATCGCCTATTGGTCTGACAACTACATGAGGCATTGTTCGGTCATCTCGTTGAAGAATCTTCCCATTTTGCATAAGACTTGCGCCATCTAAATAAGGTCAAAACTACAACTTTTAACTGCTCAGTACTATTGAATGATTTAAGCTGACTGAAATTCTGCATAAACGAAGGTAACACTCTTAATTAGAAAAAGCATAAATAGGATAGTATCTTATAGATATAATCATCGGATAGTCCCTTTGAAATTCTTAATACAATTTAACTTGACAAAGCAATAGTATTTAGTTTTGTATCGCCGAAAAGCGTGCTATCATTATGATGGCATTATATTATTTACACTCATCACAATAATGTATCACATCTCTTTATTATTTTTTATTCATGTTTCACTCATCAATTAGGAAATGTGAAACACAGTCATTCCAGAAGAAGTGACATTGTGAATTATTAATCATCAAAGGGCTCAACCTTTTATCATAAGTAGCGCTATATTTCGGTATATTAATTTATAAGATTGTATCCTAGAAAGGATATTATATCATTTACGAGCAAAGTCAAAAACGTCCCTCCGAATGCTCAGAAAGATCATCGAAAAGAGCACCCTTGAAGTGATATAAATTGCCTTTTTTATGACCAAAACCGTTTTAATTCTCACTATCGTCAACTGTATAATGTAATAATTACAAAATTGATTGTCCAGTTAAGCATTGTTATTTTCCGAATAACTCTTAAAGGATGATCGCTCGGAAAAATGAATTCCTGCTTTGTTCACCGCAGATTGTTCTACCTTGAGAATACCTGCGTCTTTTAACAAATCACGAATGCCTTACTGTTTCTGTTAAATGATCACATCATGACGGGGATCAACCATGTGGTCTTCCTCTTCCTCTCCATCCCTATTCTATATTGGTTTCATCCTTAAATTAAACTAATTATCGCTATCTTATCTCCTTCTTTTTTAACTTTTTATGATGATATGGGACTATCTTTCCCGTTTCTTACGAGTATTAGGAGCTTGGATGGCTAAATTTCGTATTTTCTTGCTCTTGCGTTTATAGAGTCTGCTGGCCGTGCTGACATCCCGAACAATGTCAGAGTATATCTGCAATCGCTCTTAAGAATCGAATTCTTCCTCTCGCAACATGCTAACCGTCAGCATCCGGTTTTGAACTTCTGCATACATTTTCATCGTACCCTGACAAGTCACTGAAACAGCGTACCCGCATGCAGGCTATTCCTTGAACCGCTACTATGTAGCCTCGACTATTTTGTAGAGAGTGCCGATGTTGATGGGTCTGTACTCATGACGCATGTGAGAGTGAATAACTAGGTTGAGTTTGCGTAATATCTTCCTCAACTTAGAGTAGAAATGATTTTTGACATAGTTGTCTGTCCTAGGTTAGAGATTAGTACTTGCCTGGAATGTGTTATGCAATCAAAGCCCACTTGTTGCCCATTTAATTGTGTAGCTACACCAACTTTTGCTATTCTTATGGTGACCACTCAACTCGCTCTGCTTCTCCACAGATGTGGTTTTAGTATCTACCTTAAAGATGAAATACCTCTCTCGACATTGTTTGGCACTCTTTCGCAAAAATCCTTCATCTGAAAGTCGTTTAGAAACAACACTCCAGTTTTGTTCACCCCCTTCTTCATACATTTGCTTGAGTAATTGGTCCTACTCCTCACTCCAAATCTTCTTTTACTGTTTAATCATAACCTAAATTAATGTAAACGCGCTATCCAATTGTAAAACTCTTTCATTATCAATCCAGGCGATGCAAAATACATAATATTTTCTAGTATTAAACTAAATGAATTTACCCTATCATTCTGGAAAGCGATAAATAATAATATGCCGAAGGTCAAAATTACCTATAACGCCAAGCCAAAACGTACGGAAAATATTGATGTGGCAAGTTATTAAGAGCTGCTAGCCACCATCTATAGTATCTTTAAAATCGAGGAGGGGCAGATCAAGTTCATGAAACCTAGATTAAAGGTACAGAATCTATTAGACAGGATCAAGAATCTTTCGCGAAGTAAGTCAAAGAAGGTGGAGAAATTCTAATTATTGGAACTCTCAAGAAAGAGAAAACTCCCTAAGACCTAGAACGATAGCGTCTACAGTAGCTTTAGCTGCAGCGCATGCGTGAAGAACTGAAATTGAATCCGCACTAAAAGATCGTTCGTCGGTTGCAGTAGAAGAAAATAAAAGAAAGGGGGATCGAATACTTTAATCCCTAAACAAACGAACCTGAAGATTTAGGAGTAGAATATGCACTGTGTCCACTATATATGCTCAGATTTTCCACTGAGTTCAAGGGGTACTGTATTAAATATGCGTGCATGCAAGTACATCTTATATGAGGCAGAAAAATCCAGATGGACTCATTATTGAGGAACTGGGACGGATGTTTCAATTGATGGAGAAGGGAGAAGGTGTAGTATGCCCGTTGGAATGGATATCAGCTTGGATATGCTATTGTTCGGATGATATTGAATACCCTTACCCAACTTACGGCATCGATTATTTTGTCAATCGACTTTTTACCACAATGAAGATGGCTTTCGATGTGGAACTTTAGAAGAAGGAAGAAGAACCTAACTCCAGAGTCGACTGCGGAACCAAATTCTTCGGATTGGAAGTGTTGGCTAAACGTACTGACCTCACCAAATTGGACGAAGATGATACATAGGCGTAAAAAGAGATAGATAAGAAGGTGACTAAATACTTCCTCTAATGTGACCTCGGTAGACCATAGTTCAATAACATCCTTAGCGGCATTAAAGATGTACTTTTGGATCGATCTAGCGTTTTAAATAAAAAAACTTGTGGCGTAATTTCTATGCCTTCGACATCGAATTTAAAGAGAGAATTATGGCAATTGAACGCCTACCAAAATATCTCTTTGTTCACTGCTCTCGATGGGGATATCCCCCTGCTCGTGAAGAATGGGAAGAAGTGGAATTCAACGAATAGGCCAAGAGCTATCATCAGGTGCGTATTAACCGTATTCTGGATCTATTCGATCTATGCGACAATAATCTTAAGGATAAACTCGTTCAGGGACGGTATGAGCGCGATCAAATGTTTTACCCCTATCACATGGACGAGCGTTATCCTAAATTTTGTTCGTAATTCAAGAGTACGTGGACTGCTACTTAGATTTTGATTTGTTCAGCGAGATCGAGCAAAAATATCATTTCCTTGACTTTATTCTCTTCAATCGGGATATCTATCATGAATTCTGGTTTTAAAGCATCAAAAACTCAAAACCTACAGGAGAGTATCGACTCATTGGAGTCGTCCTGCACAAAGGAGACTACTATCATCGACCTAAATAAGAACATAAGCATGACTGCAAGGGGGATTTTATGACTATCATGTATAAACACGGAAAAGAGTGGGTCAAGTATCATAGAGCCGAGGTTGAAATTGTTGATATCGATGAGGCAACGAATCCTTAATACTGGGGGAAACAAGGCGGATGGACTCCTGTACTGCTTATGTACAAGGAGATATACATGCGCAACATTGAAGTAGAGCAGCCGAGCGAACCCCGTCGTGATAGAACTACGACACGCAGGAGAGGGTGATTTAATCTAGACCATTCATAATCTGATTATAAATATACAAAAGTGGAGTGGAATCTGCTTTTTTATTGGCATTGCTTCCTTATATCATACCTATCTTCACAACATATTAGGTATAATAATCTAGTATATGTCAATGATTGAGATATAAGTAAGTATTCAGCAAGCAGTAAAAGGTAATTCTTACGAGTGAAGCAAAGACGTTCTATATTATGTGATATTCGATGCAAGAAGAAGTTTATAGAATAAATTATGGGAATCAGTATATAAGTTCAGTGCTCTCCTTTGATGTAGCTGAGAAGTATTTGAAATTAGCATTTATCTTTTTGAGTTAATTATATTGTTTTTAAATAGGCACAAAAACGACTATCTACGATTTCCGACGTCGGCCTGTCTTTAAGCAACAATAGTATCGAATTCAACAATGGGAGAAAAACTCCGAGGGTCCAAAAGTAGGCATATTTTATACCTTCATCAAAGGTTCTTAACACTCCCAATTCCATAAAATAATCACCTAAGTTTACCATTTTCGAATGCTGGGCTAAGTTTAAGAAAAACTTTAATTTTTTTGTAACATCTTCTCCTTAAATCTTTAATAGCGCATATAAATTTTCTTAAATCTTATATAGTTTAAAATTATGGATTGCATCTGTGGTCACTTTAGCGAAATTTAAAATTAAATTCGGATGCTGCAGAATAGTTTCAACCTCAATTAAGACAAACTTACATAGCGAGGGCTTTAGGACAGAATTTGCAAGAATTAACAACAACTCTGTTTTTCTTAAAAATCGCGGAAAAATGTAAAGCCTTTGCCTAAGAACTAACAGACTCCTTTTTCTATTAATGTGAACCCAAACTCTATATGTTCCTGAATCAAATTTATGAAGATTAAGAGAATGCAATGACCGAGATCGGGAAATCGTTCAACGTCAATTGTGATGAGAAAGTTGTAAATTTTAGTTTAAAAAATGGCCTCAGTTGCCTATTTCGTTGATAAGGCTGAGAGGCAGATGAAGAACAGAGGTTTTGATGTCACGCTGTTGCTCCATAGCATTTTGCACAAAAATAATCCTATCTTTTTGCAATTGGAAAGAGAAGGCTGATATTAATCAAGCAGTCTTTTAAAATTACTGTGTGAAATTGACAGAGCATAGCAACACTGAAGCTGAAGTTTCTTACTTTTGCTCTTCTAAGCAATCTAAATTATTTTTTGAGGAAATTAGTACTAATAACATTGTCTCAGAAATTACAAATTTTTCTCTACCATATGAAGATTTCCCAAAATTATTAAAACCCTCGAAATAATTTATTCATTTTAGCATTTAAGCAAGTTTCCTAAAATTGGTAGTGTTTTTTACTTGACCATGATTTAAATTATTAGGGACTCACCACAAAAAGGCAGACGAGTGAAGAATCTAAGAACTTCGAACTGCAATTGAACTTCAGATTCATTTGCAAGCATTTTGATCAAGGCTTTGATAATTTAATATTAAATCAAACTGGAAATGTGTTTACAATGATAGTCTCTTTTTATTGCCTATGTTATTCCAATTACTCCTTGTAGTTGCTGCACAATTGATGAGGAAAGAATATTTGTGATTTCGGAAATACAATCAGTTGTTGGGGGCCGAGAATTCTTGAATCTAAATTGAGAATGCTTTACTGAAGGATATCCTAACGATATTTAGAATCGAAAATGAGTTTATGTTTTATCGCATCACTTTCTGAAGCTGATTCTCTCCACTTGAATTTAAGAGATAAGTATGGCCACTTTGAATTTATTCTTAAGTAATCTTGACTGAATACACTTTATTCATAAATGATGATAGTATTGCTCTCCATTGATGATTATAAAATTTGGATAAAGAATGGGGACTTCAATAAACCTATTTACAAAATTGAATATTTATATAATATGATTATAAAAAATATATAATATCAATGAAATCTACTTTAATATTGGCATTGCTGTTTGCTGACATCATTGCAAAGAGATCGTATATTTATTGGTGATTAGTATATACATACTAATAATAATAATTTAACACGAGAGATAAATGTCGACAATGATTTATGACTCTGTCAGGTAATCTGTAATTTAGTTCAAATAGATCAGAAAAGGGAATGAAAAGGCAGAGGACAAACACGTTTTTAAGTACAAACTTATCATTATGGTAATGTGTATTCCGTTACTCGTCTGCACAGTCATTTTTAGACAACTGATAATGGCTATCCTCCAATTACCAAGCATTAACGTTGACAAATCATACATAGTGCCAATGCTGCAAAATATTTCATAACGAGCTGTACCTACTGTGACTCAAGCCAAAAATCTACTACTAGGCATAACCAATTTCACAGACTCGGAAGGAGTCTATTTTCAATGGAACAAAGCTAAACTCCTTGCGAGCTATAATCTAACAAATTCCAATTTGAGAGTTTCCGATCTTATCTCCAAGATAAAAGGCCAAAAGCAGCTGGTCTTCGTGATAGCAAGCAATGAGACGCCTCCAAACACAAGAATAGGAATGTTTATTTATCCCAAGTACAAGGATCCGTACGTCACTGATAAGCCAAGTATATCTACTCCTATATAGAAACTCGCTATTCATCCTTTTTCAATCTGAACACTGGAGTTGTTCACACTTTTAACAGATCATATTGCGACGTCTGTGTAACTGAAATTTAAGAGGGTTCATCTCAAATAAACATGACTCTGTTTGAATCATTTCAAATATAAACATATTCACGTACAAAAACAGTTTTCTCTTTTTTCATTGACAGCGGTTCAACATCTTGTTTTGGAAAACCAAAAGAAGAAGCCTACGCCAAACTAGGATCATTGGTTGATTTGGATCTATCAGATCAACAACCGCATTTCATTAACTTGTCAACTTTACAAGTCTATAAACTTTATCTCAACAGTTCGAACTGATAATCAAGATCAATATAAAATAAATGATCGCATTAGTCAATTTATTCTCCTAATACTATTCTGTGTGAGTAAATGAATAATATTATACATTCACTGTTGTTAAAATTGGTCTCTCGTCAAAATGTCAATTGTTACAAATACATCTTGAGAGGCTATTTTGTATCCTATAATAATACTAATAATAATATATCTACATTTGCGCACTCATGCCATCAGCCATCTATGATTCTGTCAAGCAATCAGTGGTCGAGTATGATTTGATCATGAAAAAGAACGAAAAAGTGGAGGATAAACTCATCTTCAGGTGGAAACTAGTCACTCTCGCATTGAGTATTATCTTTATTGTCTGTCTGGGAATTTTCAGTCAACTGCTCAGGTCCATCAATGAACTGCCGGATGTCAATGTTGACAAGTCATTCATCATACCCATGCTACAACAGGTTTCAAACCAAGCAGTACCAAATATTCGTCAAGTCCAAAGCTTGATTAAAGGCATCAGTTCAAGCTCAGAATCACAAGGAACCTATTTCCAGTGGAATAAAGCGAGTCTCCTTGCAAGCTACGATAGTGTAAAATTGCTAACTTTAAACGTAACCGATTTGCAATCTGCAATCCAGGGTCAATCGCACTTAGTGTTTGTGATATCAAGCACAGAAACTCCTGCTGCGAGCAAATTTGGTTTCTATGTGAATCACCAATTTAGTAGCAGCAGCCAAGCTATTTTTGACGATTCAAGTACATCCTACTCCATTTAGATACTCGCTTCTCAACTTTTTTCAATCTGGACAACTCTTCTAATATTTTGTTCTATAATAATGGTAATTGCACGCTGTACTTTTCAACTAGTACTACTTTGACTTTGTTTGAAGCCTTGACGATAGAAACATTGCCCACTGGAACAACTTACACTTTTAATATTGATAATATTGGAAAATAAAGCTGCTATGGAAATACTCCTGATGCTGCTTATGCATATTTGGGAAAATTGGTCGGTATTGACCTCACAAATCATCCTGTTACAATTTCTCTTGGGACTTTACAAGTCTATAGTCTTTATCTCGTGGAGTAAAATTGATTATTCAGCTTGTATTTATCTTTAGTATTCCTTTTTTACTTAGATATACTTATTACTTCTTTAATATAATTTGCTAGAATGTTAAAATTAATAAAGATATCACTAAAACCAAATGGCGTCCTTCGGATCGAAAATAGATACTCCACAACTCGGCACTGATGTAAACATCTTTTCGCCGATGTGTTTATCGCTACTCCATCGGGATTAGATTAACTCCTCTTCTATTTTGAATAAACTCTTTGATTTTAATTATCCCTTATGTAACTTTTGACGAAGGAATACAAGCAACTCGGTGCATTTGGTCTTGTCCGCGATAATCAACGCAATTGATTCATTTACAATCATACAACTCTACATGTAAATTCGAGTACATTAAGTTTGAAGGCTGACTTGATTTAATCTATCAATTCAACCACCTACTCCGAGTGGAGCCTCCATCGTTTTGAGTTTAGCTACCATTATGCGCTGACTAGTTGTTGGAAGGTTAGTTTTCTTTGACTAAAATCTTACAATAGACTTAACTGCTTGGTTGAATATTCGATAAACCTAAGTGGCACAATTGATACTTGCCAGTCTCCATCGCTTCGTCTTAGTTTTTCATCTCGTTCTACAATTTCAGGTTTTTAAGCGCTTCTACTCCACTAGAACGGATCTGCATGATGGACTCTAATCCACACTCGCGTTTACATGCTTATAAAATCTCTGATTTTCGCAGCTGTAACTATGCTTTCCTTTATCTCTAGTATCTAATATCTTGTTTGGCAAGGTCGAGCTGGCAAAAAACCATCTTGTTTTATTTTTATATGGGGATGTTGTAGAGGACGTCGCCTATTGTCAGCGAAAATTATCTGTTTTGATAGCCGAACAGCTTTTTCAGAAAATTTTAATCCCCAAATACCTGTCGCTTTGCCAATTTATGAATGATTTAGTTTACTGATAAATTTTTAAGAGAATTGTTGATGAGGGACACTCCGAGGAAGATACTGATTAGCAATACCTATTTATAGTGAAAGCAATCTTCGGGAATATTGCTATGCAAGTATAAAATCGTGCCGTAAAGTTGCTCAGGCGCCACGTCTTAAATGGCTGTCTGTATTGCTATAGTCATTTCATCGCTCAGTAAATGCAATCCTTCCTAAAGTACGCCTTTGGAAGTCATAATAACTTCTTAATCGAAGTGGTTGCTGTTGATATAGATGGAGGCATTGATATCTATTTGCCTACTCATTAGGATTATGCCGTTCTCTAATCCAAGGCATAGACTCGCATCGATATCGCTGTATAAATCCAGTACACCTTTAACTATGATGTAATTCTCTGGATCCAAATCTAGATCAATATAATCTTTACGATCGTAGACCTTGTTATAGGTATTTTTGAGTTTTCCGAATAAGATGGAGTGTCTGCTGCAAAGTTCCCCCTCGATGTCAGGAAAGACCTCTGAAAGATCTGTCACCATTTTCAATGGCTTATTCATCTTATCTGAATCTAATAATATATTATAAAGCAAATATTTAAAAATAAAGCACTAATAAATACACCAATGCTTAAGCCTAATATTTTTTATTTTAACCCTCAATCTTTTATCCTTATAATTATGATACCAATTGCTATTTAGTCTGTGTGGTGTAATGTTGAGCCAATCTTATAATAATAATGGACAACAAGAAGGAAGAGAACGTCAAATTCAAAGTACTGCTAATAGGTCCGTCAGGTATTTGTTGCATGAAATAGGAGTGGGTAAAACTTCATTACTGTTGAAGTACATCCATAATAAGTTTTCATACGACTATCAGGTTACCACAGGCATCGAGTTCTACACTAAGGAGATACCTATCAATTAGAAAAATAGTATCAGTCTCCAAATATGGGATACAGTACCATGATGATTATGCAGATGGGTCAAGAGGCCTTCAAGTCAGTGGTTAAGTCACATTATAAGGGAGTCAGCGCAGTCTTATTCTTCTACTCCATTTAAAAGCATTAAACATTTGATAAGCTCGGCATGTGGGTTCGGTAAGTCAAGGACAACGTGAATGAGTAAACTGTGTTCTTTTTGGTGGGTACTAAACTCGATCTGGAAGATGTGCGTAAAGTTAGTAAGGAGGAAGGCTAAATTTATGGCAAATCAATCAAGGCAACCATTTTTCAATAGATCAGTTCAAAGACAGGTTAAAATGTAAAGTAGGTAAAGAATTCTCTATGCAGCTCTTCGAAAAAATATCAAAGGGCCTTTTCAAAAAATATCAAGCCTCCAAAGCATTTAAGGAATTAGTAAAACCACCAAATTCAATGTTCGATAAGGGGCAAAGTTTTCGCCTGAAGCGCGAAGATGGACTGAAGAATAGTGAGAAGAATAAGGGGAGCTGTTGTTGATGTTTTCTTTGATATTGCTGTCCTACTTTAAGATGGATGATTATGGAAAGTGGAAATAGGCAATTATAAGTTATAATTATTGTGTTGCAACTATTTGAATTGAGAGGGTTATATTCGGTATTTTGTATATTTTAAATTGTCATAACCCAATGGAACTAGATGAGTAGTTTTCGTCACAACCGTGCTCTCTAGAGCCATCTCTTGCGGTGTTGATCGAAGAAGACCGCAGTTAGTTGTCTACCAGCAATAAAACCATTAAATTTGACACAATTGTTAAATTCCTCAATAGGTTCACTAACATGCGAGGAATAAAGAAAACCAACTATGCTAAACAATTTATCAAGCTACTCTTCAAATCAAATCGATCAATAGACTTCACCTACCCTATTTTGAGACTTTTGCTGCCCAGTGATGATAGAGATCGAGGGAACTATGGGCTCAAAGAGAAAAATATGTCTAAAGTCATAGCTGATAGTCTTAATATCACAAATGAGGATTACTTGCGTCTGCACCACTACAAGAACCCTAGTTTTCACAAAACTGGCGTGGGAATAGGTGATTTTTCTCTATGTGTGTACGACGTTGTTAAAAATTATTGCCATTAGGTCTCTTCCCTGACGGTGAGCTAACTAAACTCCATGCTTGATTAACTGGCAGCGTCCTCACAAAGCCACATCAACATCTTTCGTAAAATGTTCACCATTTCCAACGCTGAATAAATCAAATGGATCATCCGTATAATCCTTAAGGATCTTAAGATCAGTCTAAAGCAGTCTACTGTCCTGAATACTTTCCACAGTGACGCTACTGACTTCTTTAATTTAACCAACAGTTTGGTATAGACCTGCAGAAAGTTTTAGAATCCGAATGTTCGATTGGATGATGAAGTGAAAATATTCTTTCCAATTCGCCCCATGCTGGCAGGTAAGAAAAAGATTAGTTTTTTTAAAGAGAATGAAAGTAAGATGTACTATGTCGAGACTAAATTTGATGGGGAACGATTACAGGCTCACAAGAGGGGAGAAGAAATTAAATTATTTTCTAGAAATGGAGTGGACTATACTAAACTTTACGAGGGCTTTGTGAAAGTCATAAATTAGCATGTGATGGCGAGCGAGTGTATCCTGGATGGATAAATCATCGTTCTTGAGAAGTAGACTTTCAAGATGGCGCCTTTCGGTATGAACAAAATGGTGGCTTTAAATCACGATTCAGATGATTTTCAGCTCTGCTACAAAATATTTGATATTCTCTGGTTGAAGGAGGAAAGCGAATAGATTAACCTGATGAAGTTTACACTTAAACAGAGAAGGGAAATATTGTAAAAAATCACGAATTAGGAAATGGGCGTCATCGAGAGAGTACGGCATGAGGAAATGTATTCATATGATTAGATACTCAAACGATTCAGTGACAGCATCGATAGGAATGAGGAGGGGATTATGCTCAAAGATCCTGATTCGATATACGTTCCGAAGGAAAGAGCTGGCAATTGGATCAAACTCAAGGGGGATTACATCGATGGACTAACTGACACTCTTGATTTGATTATACTTGGGGGATATTACGGAGATTCTTCCGCAAGACACGGCTCTTCCATGCATTGGACTGATCAAATTACTTCCTTTTTGTTAGGAGTCATCGACAGGATAGATTCACTCAATTCTCGAATCGCCTATGCAATCCCCTTTGCAAAGGTGGGCACAGGTTACTCTGTGGATGAGCTGAACGTTTTGAGATTAAAGCTCAGAGGCTGCCTCATAAAAAACTAAGGAAAGTTCAAACCTGCCTATCTAGAGTGTAACTGGAAGCCGGCTCTTCAGGATAAACCAGACTGTTGGATCTCCAGTTTGGATAAATCTATTATTCTTGAGATAAAAGCCGCGGAACTCACTGAAACCTAGAGTTATCCTTCAGGTCACACTCTCAGATTTCCAAGAGTGGTAAAAATCAGATACGACAAAGATTGGAATGAAGCTCAGACAATGCTCGATTTGAGATAACTCACAAATAGTGCCCTATATAGTAAGCACATGCGCAGAAAAGGCGATGAGAGTGATTCTGACTAGGATAAATCCAAAAAACGAGAGCCCCTGCCCGAAGACAAGCTAACTAAAAAGAGGAAGAGAGACATTCGAAGAGATGAGGTCATGCCTGAATTCATCGGATTTGAAATGTAAAACGAAAGGTTGGTGTCTCATCTGTTCAACGGTTTTTAATTCTGCATATTTCAGCAGTAGAACTAAAAATACAGGAAGTTGGATATCGAAAGGGAAATCATGCTAAATGATGGCATTGTGGTGCAGAATCCAATGGAGGGCACGCAATACATCGTGACTGATGTGATTGATTTCAAATTAAGGGCCTTCCAAAAACAGAAGGAGAGAAAGTATACATTCATTAAACCCAATTATGTGATAAACTGCATTCAAGCCAATAAGATACTACCACTGTCACCACTCTACCTCACTGTATTGCCTGAAGGCAACTCCAAATACTTTATGGACAATTTCGATCGTTTTGGAGACAGCTACATCAATTTCTTGGATTTGAGGGAACTCAATTAAATTTTAGAGTGCATGAATGGCAAATACGCTGTTAATTAGAAGTTAATGGACCACATTACCCTGCATTATAGACGTCGAGGAAAGGTTTCACTGTGTTTTGGATTGTCGTAGTTATAAAAAGTTAAACTCCGCATGCATGACAATCGAATTGTTAATTCATTCGTGGATGAGCCAAACAGCATTATTATTGAAGGAAAACTAGCTCCATGGTAGATCACACGGATAAACTAATACAAAAACAAGAACAGCAACGTCATGATATAATTTAAAGATGATTTGTTAGCGGCAAAGATCCTCTGAACAAATCACCCCCATTGAACCCGCAATGATTTAATCTAAGATATCTGAGGTAAATATTTGCCAATGTAAAATCTTTGAGTTATTATATAGATAGATCAAGTAGCATAAAATAAAATGGGATTAAATAAATATTAGGGAGGATTGCAATCAATATAATTCAGAATCATGTTTTTGTCTATCGAAGGTGGAGATTCGATTGAATATTACTGCTTTTTTTTATTGTTTTTATTTAACTTTATAGAGAGGATGAGGGAGCTTAGGCCTCAAAAGGGAGGAAAAGGATCGAAAATGAAAAGGATTAGGGGATTGGAGCATCATCTGCAAATTGAACTGCGCAAATCGACTTATTTTCCTATATATGTGCAATTTTATTGGGTTTTTGTAGGTTGCCGATAGAATCAAGTTGGTACTACAGCAAAAAAGCAATCTTAAACCTAACTTCCCTCCCAAAAATATAATTTAAATTGTGATTGAGTGACTCCATGGCTTCCAAGATCATTGTCGACAACATCTCCGTCAAGAACAACCCATCTCCCTTTCTGGACAACATTGAGCTGGACATTACTTTTACAGCTGTTTAGGCCATACCTGGCGTTCTCGAGTGGAAAGTTATCTATGTGGGATCGGCAAAAAATTAATAGATGGATCAGACTCTTGAGTAGTTTGAGATCGGCCCCATCCAGGAGGAATGCACGATGAAGTTTACGGTTGATTGCGCGGCTCCCGACTGTACCAAAATTCCAAGAGATGAGCTCATCTGTAAATGCTTTTCTTATTTAGGTGTTACTGCTATCATCATAACAATCAGCTATAATAGCCAAGAGTTCATACGTGTTGGCTACTATGTCCATAATGTCTTGGATGAAGCCATATCAGAGGAGGACAGAACCAATGCGAGTCTTGAAACCCTGATTCAGCATACCAAAAGGACTATACTTACTGATAAGCCAAGAATCACTAAATTTAGAATCAAATGGGGTGAGGAGTCGCTGATGAAGGAGGAGACTAATAACAATCAGATCAAGGGAGAGAACAACTACGACTCGAAGAATAGCTTATTGGCAAATAAAATGGGAACTGAGGGACAAGACAATGAGGAAAAGCAGTCAACCAGAGAGGAGAAGGACCAAAACTCAAGATCGAATATAAAAAGCGATCCCAATGGAGACGAGTTCAGCTTTAAAGGATATGATGAGGTGGCTGAATGATGCTATATTTTAATGCTAATACTTGTTGCATATTAAATCTCACCAGCAAATGATTTCAACAATGAAATATAGTGTAAATAATGTTGTTGATTAAGCATGACATCGATTAGCAGAACAATCTCAAACACTAATATTTATCATTTATCCTTTCATCATAAACTTGATTGATAATATATAGTCAAAATCAAACATATGGATTTATTCCAATTGATAGGTGACTTCCTGCATCTCATAGCAGTGCTCATGCTGCTACTCAAGATACTCGCCAACAAGAACGTCATTGGCATTAGCTATCGCACCCAGGAGATATATTTGGTAGTGTTCCTAACGAGATACTCGGATATGCTGCTAGAAGCACGATGGGGCTCACTCTATTTCAATTGCATGCGCTTTATCTTCGTGGGTATTACTGCCTACACCATATACGTCATGCGCTTCAAGCGGCCCTACAAGTTGGTATAACTGTATGTATACAGAGCTATGATAATTAATCGGATTCCTTTCCACACTGGGGACTGTACTTCGCAAGTGCAGTGCTAGCTTTTCTCTTCCATAAATAGTTTACACTCTACGGCACATTCTGGGCGTTTTCATGCTGGCTGGAGGCAGTAGCGATCCTCCCACAACTCTATATGATCGCTCGCTGCAAAGATATCGAAAACATAACAGCCCACATCGTATTATTTTTGGGTTTTTATCGATTTTTCTACTTGCTGCACTGGTACTCATCCCCTGACTTAGGATATACCGATGGCAGCAGCTCATAGTAATCTCCTTCGTCGCAGGCATCTTCCAGACCATCTTCTATGCTGATTTTATCTACTACTTCGTCATCAGCAACCAGAACGAACGCATAATCAACCTGCCCATCTGATTGTCTGCAATAACTTATCATATCCCAGCTGTATTTAGCCTACTGGATTGGATGACTATTTAATATTCACTATATTGCATCAACAACCTTAATTATGAGACTGGATGCTTCGGTACGTCAACTACGAGTTAGTATTTGCACTTCATTTCCAGAGAAGAAATGAGGATATTGGCCGCAATCGAGATGGGCATGAGGAACCATGAGTACGTCTCAGCCGAACTCATCGCCAAAATAGGAAACCTCAAAGGAGGATAAACATATAAAACCATTCAAAAACTCTTGAAAAATAAATTCATCACTCACATCGGCAACAAGTGTAACTGTAGTACCACGCAGGCAATGGCTATAAGCTTACTTTTCTCGGCTATGACTACCTCGCACTGCAAACCTTCATCAAGAGAGGACTGATTAAAGATGTGCTTGGCAAAATTGGGGTCGGCAAAGAGTCAGATATTTATAAATGCGTTACACCAGAAGGAGACTTCTGTGTGTTGAAGCTGACAAGACTCGGCAGAAACTCGTTTCGCAGTATAAAAAAGAACAGAGAATACATCCAACACCGCACAAACTATAACTGGCTGTATCTGTCGAGACTCTCCTCAATCAGATAGTTTCTCTTTATGCAATTATTGCATCAGAACCAGTTTCCTACTCCCAAACCAATCGACACCAATCGTCACGCTATTCTAATGTCACTGGTCGATGGTGACACGCTCTGCCATATCCAGCGTATTACTTCTCAAGCTGAGATTAAAAACATCTTCGAAAAGACTCTTGAAATGTTGATTCGATTTGCAAAGAACGGGTTGATTCACGGTGACTACAACGAGTTCAATCTGATGGTGAACGCAGACGGTACTAAATTAACAGTAATAGATTTTCCTCAATGTATATCTGTCAAACATCCGAATGCAGCTAGTTATTTTAATCGAGATGTGGAGTGTGTGTTCATTTATTTTGATAAACTTGCTGAGAAATCTTTTGAGGAAAAAGCGGAGCAGGAGGAGGGGGATATGAAGAAAGAGGAGAAGTTTAATGTGAGCGATTATGAGATGCCTATTTTGGAGGATATTCAAATTTAGAGGAGGTTGGATCATTAAATCAAGACTGTTGGACATATTAGTTTGGAGGAGTATAATTAGCTGGAACAGTACCGCAGCGAGGAGGAGAGAATGAAAGCTGAGATGGATAAAGGATCAGCTTAGGATCGAGAGAAAGAGGAAAAGGAGGGAGAGGAAGGAGAGGAAAAAGAAAATGAGGAAGAAGCCAATGATTAAGAATAAGGAGATGAAAAAGTTCATAGACCATAATAATAATAAGGAGAAATCCTTTCGAAGAGAGAGGAGGAAATGAATCAATACGAAAAACAAAACGAGGAGGAGAGAAATAAAATAGAGAGTATTGAACCCATCGAAGCAGTAGACGCTATCGAAAAGAAAAGATAGGAAATTCATAAGTACGATGAGGAACTGTAAAAACTCATCAACGATCTTGGAGATAATTTTGGGCCATAGTTCAAGGAAGAACTTCCAAAAGAAGAAGACAAGGAAGGTGATGAGTCATCATAAGAGGAAGAACGATTTAAAGGAATGACACCCTATTAAATTCGTATCAAAATAAAGGAATAAAAACGAGTAGAACGTGAAAAACGAAAGTAAGCAACCAGCACAGAAGATTACATCAAAAAAGCCTTGCGCAAATCAGGTGGCGGTCGCGTCACAGTGGGAAAGGGCAACCACGGCAACAAGAACCGCATCAAGCAAACTAACCAATAGATCAAGTAAACTTTCTTTTGATTGCTATCAATATGCTATGCCACTTTTTCTATATAAGATCATTTCTTTAATGATTCAACAGTCTTTTTGTGGCTCTTTACTTTAAATTGCTCGGGGAAAAATTAGAGATGGGCTTCGTAAAAATCTAGAAGAGCATGAGTATGCTCTCTGAGCACTTCTTCATGACTCACCAATTGAGTAGAAGTGCTATTCTTTATCAGATACAGAAAACTAGACCCTCCTCTGCACATTTCAAGAACTTTGAAGTTAGGGTCTTCTTCGAATAGTTCTTCATCAGGTAAATCACTCCTTGAGTCGGTCTTATAAGGTATCGACAGCATATCAAGGTTGTTAAATTAAAAGTACGCAACCTATCCTCCATCTTCCCCTTTTTGTTTTGTAGCAAATTAACTTTGGTGATCATCTTAGATCGGCGAATCCTATCGATTAGAGCTTTGTATTTTTTTTAACCCATTGCTCTTTTTTCTGATTATCCTTGCCCTATTACGATTTATGATCTTTGGGCGTAAATTTCGATGAGGTCTACCTTCTTCATAACTCGAGGAAATATTATCTTAGAGACGTAATAATTTGTTTACCTTTGCTTAATGCTTATATTCTTGCTTATTGAACACAGATGTCAGGTGTTGGCTCCTCTTGAGATGACTCTCCGGTTACCAAGTTGCCGAAGAGGCTGAATACCCTCTCCACTTGACTAAATATTACGCTCTACCTAAATATTAAAACAATTACCACTCTTCTTGTGCTGTCGTTTCTCGATAATCCTCTCAACTTCGCCTAAATTCATTACACAACTTTATTATAACCAATTCCATATTTTAAAAATCAAATTGCAATCATTATGACTTAATTTCCGTATGAAAAAAGAATGTAAATGAACATGACTAAACAAAATCAATAGATGGTGCAGTAATACTGATTGCTGGGAGTTTACTTTTTAGGAGGTTATTCCTTCTAACCGTTGTTTGTTAAAGAGTGTTCAACCTTATCGATTATCTAGTAGATTTCTCTTATCAATTTTTCGCTCGTTTATTTGTCCTTCTCATAGATTTTGTTTGCCTACTTCAACTGCTATCGATCAAAGCGAAGTTTGTTGCAGGCATAGGCAACCATAATAACACTGGCATGAATAACAGCGTAATCCTTAACCTTAGCACTCTCAATATCCATCTTGCATCGATATCCACTCTTCCCTAAACTCTCCTCCTCTAATTTTTTGATTTTGTTTATCAACAGCTCCCATCCGCTTTTGTGTTGTTAGTGCTGACTGAGGATATTCTTCTAGAAATGTTTGGTAAAATAATAGGCCAAATTAGTGCTGAAATCATTGAAGGCAGTGGTATTAATGGCCACTCTCTCAATATTTTCGCATTGACTCTTCATGTTGATTTCCTCTACCCAGCCAAACGGTTTCATGGATTCCTTGATAATCTTGAAGACGCTTCCAATATAGGGAATCTCCTTGATGAGGGAACATAAATACTATACCTTGGAGCTGTACTTATCAAACAGTTTGTAAATCCTCCTTAGCACATCAGGTTTGTCTTTATTGGAGTAGATGCTCTAAAAATCCTAGAACTTGATGGTTTTGTCATCTATTTTATGCAAATTCTTAGCAGCAACATAGTACTTCTCCATTTCCGAGGAGACATGCTAAAAATAAACCTGAAGCTTATTCTTTTACACCGCTGTCAACTTTCTTTCATCGAGTTCCTGCTCGAATTTAGTCTGGTAATTTATATAATTCAAATTCATTTTCTATTTCAATTCCTTCAGCTGGACAAATAATTGATCCTGCAGCTGTTTGGTCTGCTATTCGTAGTACTGTTTCAACTCAACGATTTATTTTTTACGCTACGCCTACAACTATTTGATTTTAAGGTCTTTTATCTCGAGAAGCTGGGATACTGTTTCGTTATATTGATAGAGCTATTGATTTGACTCACGGGTTGACAGGATATTCGCCATTTATTACACATAACGAAATTTTTTGAGACAGATGGAGTTTTCAAGGAAGATGTCCGCAGGTGTTTCGCCTTACTTCTATAAATGGCTGGCTTCCTAAAGATCTTTCAGCGCCTAGACGTACTTCCCCTGTGATCGAAGCAGTTCGCTTCTGCTCGCGTAAACAGTTCGAGTAGGTGACACGAGGATAAGCTTCGATAGATCAGATATAGCTTAATCGTATCGACCATCGAGGGCAAAGGCTTCGCTTCGTGATAGAATGTAGTCGTTGCTGTTGAGAGGATCAATCTATATCTGTTCGCTACAGAATTGAATGGTTTAGGAGGCGCATTGCTTCATTGTAAAGATAATAATTGTTATTTGATAGCAAGATCCAAGAGCCTTAGTTCAATAGTATTTTAATGAAACTACTAAATGTGTAAAAAGCAAACAAGCTCAGTTACTCAATTCTGAGCAAAGAAATCACGCTGAATATTTTTAAAATATCGTCTATTTTTATGTTTAAGGAAATACCAACATTTATTCATTTACATCATAACTTTAGATGAAGCTCACTTCATATACTGCCCTAAATATCTTTAGCATATATTGTTTGCAGATCCTAAATGATAGAATAAATTAGATATATTATAAAACCCTCTTCTGAGGCTAGCAGCCAATAATAAGCTATGAGTTTTAATTGTTTGGATATTTATAATTATTCTTATTGATATGGCTGAAGAACCCACTGCTGTCAAGTTGGTGGTCGTCGGAGACGGTTCCGTCGGCAAGACCTGCCTTCTGATTAGGTTCAACTTCAATTATGCAGCTATACTCAGGACAAATTTCCCACTTAGTATGTGCCTACAGTTTTTGACAACTACGCTGCCACAGTAAAGGTTGACTCAAAAATGGTTAACCTCGGACTCTGGGATACTGCCGGGCAAGAGGAGTACAATAGACTACGACCCCTCGCCTACCCCCATTGCGATGTTTTCCTCATTATTTTCTCCGTCATTGAGCCCTCATCCTTCGTTAATGCTCGTAAAAAAGCAATTATTTTCTTATTCAGTGGTACCCAGAATTACAAGAGAACGTCGGGAACGTTCCTAAGATATTTGTAGGTAACAAAATTGATTTACGGGATGAGTTCATGCAAATGAAGAAGGATGCAAAGGATGCGCCCATCATGAAGGAGACCGCTCGCAAAGTTATAGAGGAGGAATTCAAATGCAAGTATATGGAGTGCAGCGCCCTGACTCAATAGGGTTTGAAGGCAATCTTCGACGAAGCAATGCGTACAGTTTTGCAGAAAAAAATGAAGCCGATGGTCAAGAAGAAACAGGAATCTTCTAGTTGCAACTTGATTTGATCAAAGAGATATGATGATTGCAATTGTTAATATTCAGTTGATTACTCAATCTTATGTCTCAAAGAGGGAAAGTTTTATTTTAATAGAATTTATGAGTTTATGTGGCAGCAATAATTTGGGCAAGCCTAATTAGATAATACATTATTAAGTTAGACCAACGATATGGGAGATAAGATAGATTAATATGGACGGATCATGCAGCAGTCTCGTGAACTGGCCACCAGAATGAGAAGTAACTGAGGGATTATTTAGAAGGCACAGGGGCAGCCAGCTTACTTCAAGCTGATGATGCTCCCACTCATCAAATGGATGGTAGCACGTCCTATATTTAGCATTAGAAAGATTTCAAAAAGATTTTGCAGCCTACGAAAAGTAGCGAAGAGAGGTGTAAAACAAGCGAAGAAACTCTGAATTATAACGTAAACGAATCTAGTTTCTTGAAAGAGAAAGTAAACGTTGGCAAATGGAGGATATCAATAGTCAGAAACTAAATTAAAAACAGTAATTCAGTGTAAAGAATCAATTATTGGGTCGGAAAAGAACAGCTAATATGAATGGGTAACTTAACCTTAATTCAGACTCCCTTATAACCCTATTACCTTATAGTATGACAGAAACCCTGAAGGGGATAAACTGAAACTAATGGATGACGATAACAAGGTAAGAGGTTACGTACGAGCGCATAATATGGATCGTTATGGCAATAGTAAATACAATCCTTTAAACGGGCTCGATAGAATTGGAATTGAACACGTCGTTCCTGCTGAACTATCCGATCGATTTGAAAAGAAGAAGTATGAACATTATGATAATATGCGGCTGAAGGTTCCTGCTTCCTTGAATTTGATTCCGTCTGCTCCCTACATGCACTACTATTGATATATTCACCATATTTTCACTGTTAGAGAAGGAATAATCAAGATTAATCATAACAAGAGTTAATAAATAATAAAAATACTCATCTTGAAGGACAGGAAAACTGGTGCGTGTCGATTCATAATCGAGTTTTGATCGGCCGATTTAGGCCTTTCATCTTATTGATGGCCTTATCCAAGCCCTTGGTGACGCTACTGTTGGTTTTAATCCTAGGTTTTTCCTGCTGTAGGGTATAAGACCGATGCGAGTTAATCTTGATCTCAGTCTTTCTGGTTTTCGGTTTTAATAGATCTTCCTTGAGTTGGATACTAATGAACCTCCACTCCTCCGCATTTTTAGATGTTCTGTTCGGCGTTACGTTCTTAACTGCTTTGGTAAAGTTAACATGCTTTTGCGATTCATCCCCCTCCGTCCGCATAATGCCACTTGAGTTATCTCTCAGTTTGAATCTCAAGTTAAATTTCTTCTTTTACTGAGAGCTATGATTTGAGTAGGATATAGTTATACTTTCCTGCTTACGATGGTACTATTTCAAATCAACAACTTGCAGACGTTTCAAATGTTTATACTATTCCATATCAGCACTATCGCTGCTGGCCTACCTCTAGCGACGAGTTGCCTCATTCATTCTGTTAAACTGATAGTATCTCAGTTTTGATTTTTGATATCTGATCTCGATGGCTTCCCTAATCTCCTTTTACCTTTTATTGAGCGGTTATGGTTTGAGGAGTGCAGGCCTACCCTTTTCGGAATGTTTGGAATTACTAACCTTGGAGGAATTGGATTTGGAGCTGTTGCGAGGGCGTTCGTTCTCCTTCCTCCCTTTACTTTTGAAGAAATTAAACGTTTTATCCATGTTTCGTATTGTTAGATATTATTATATCGTAAAAATAGAAAACTATCACAACTCTTGTAAAAGAGTTATTCTTACTCCTGAAAAACTGGCACCCTATACTTGGTACTACCACAGTTGTTCTGTCCGTCGACGCTATTGTTCACTGTTAACTTGTAACTTGGTTGCCTTAAACCGACGCAGCTATGAGTTGACGCTTAGAGAGTCAACAAATTCGTTGAAGTGGCAAGAACCAAGACAGATAAACACCTTCAGCCTGTAGTTTCTTTTCTTTTCGTTTTGGTATATCCCCAAGAAGCCATAGTCCACACTTGTTTTCAAAACATTGGGAAGCTATTATTTGGCTAGGTTCATTCTCTTCTCCAATTCTTAAGAAGAAGTATCCTCATCAGATGAGATGTACTCCAATTCAACCAAAGTGCAGCGGAGGCTATCATACATGAGCCAGAAGTATGGAAAATAATTGATTTTAGACTACTGACTTGTTAGAGTGTTTCTAAAGAAGTTATATAGAAGTTAGTTACGTTTTTAACTAACCCCTTGGCAAATATTAACGTTACTTTCAACTAGCTTTACAATTTATTCCGGAATCAACTCCTCAACCTTCTTGGTGTCCAATATGTCCTATTCTTAGAATTAAATAGGCAGAATTTATTTAACGCAGTATGAAAGCTTGCCATAAACATCCTCAAACTCTTCTCGCATGAAAATCCTCTCACATCGGTTGAACAGAGAGGATTTACTCTTTCTAAACTTATCCTAGAAAGCGAACTTGCAGCCAATGAAGAGTTAGCAGGCAATGATAACGTTCAAAAAACTGTCTTCTAGGTCAAAAATCTCAGGATGCTCTGCCATTGTCTGGTCCAATTTCATGATTTACTTTCGAATTCGATTTCCCAAGGCTTCATATCTGGATTTCTTGAGCAGATCATGACCAAGCAGACATCGATAAAATTCTTCTAATAGGGGGAACAGATTGCGGCGGAGTTCGTAGAGCTGCTCATTCATCTTGGCCCATCTGAAGATGTCTTTTCCACAGAGGCTCGGTTCTTAATAGCTGTTGGCCTAGTTGTTACCAGCCATTCCATCTCGAGGTATAACCTCCTTGTGTAATTGTTTAGCCATGAGGAAGCTATCGTTGATGATGTAGCTGATGATTTAGTATTCATCATAGAGTTCACCTTGGCTGGTCTTCAGTAAGTATGGTCTTTCCTCATCATCCGTGACTTCCTCAAGGGGATAATCAAGTTTTGAAAAATTGATGAGGGTGACTATCTTATGTGCCTTGAGATCGGCCATTTGATAGTGAAAGGAAGTTTGCTTCCATGCTTCA
>Ga0302280_1000549_pt1 | contig 33233 bp, 20 predicted proteins | sample III_Fen_E1_1_FD_198771 | JGI IMG/M metagenome (GOLD analysis project Ga0302280, IMG submission 198771) | Peat permafrost microbial communities from Stordalen Mire near Abisko, Sweden - III_Fen_E1_1 | ecosystem: Environmental > Terrestrial > Soil > Wetlands > Permafrost | place: Sweden: Abisko... | reverse complement strand
TTCTCCCTTTTAAAAAACTTTTTCTGATCCCTCCATCCAAGAACCTATATTCTTCCTGCGCAGTTGATTACAATATTCCTCCAGTTTGCGGCGGGTTTCTGCCAAAACATCTCCTCTGACACTTAAGCAGGAGCCAACAACCTAATTTCGACGTTGGACTATCTTTTTTCCAAATATCGGGCGATGACGGAAGAACCTGCACAAACTCCTGAATAGGCAATAACCAACCTGAAAATGATAAAAATACCAAGCTGGACGCGAGTCAGGCACAAATGGTAACGAGCGAGTACGTATCCGCAATGGATTTTTCTCCCTAAAAAGTAAGCCATCCTCTTATTTTAAATAATTCTTTAAAAATGATGATATTGAGTTATATTCACAAAAATCATAATCATAAATAATTACATATCACGATGAAAGCAGTGGGATCTTTAAATAGTTTGGTAGGAGCAACAACAGTCAAAATCGAGAGTAAACCCGCTAGGAGTTTGGATTAAGTCAAAAGAAGCTTGATAAATTACATCAATATATCCAAGAGTTAGACTGCAACAGAGTCACCTCTAACTCAAGGACTTGGCCCCTAAGAGGTAATAAAAGGAAGAAAATCACTCTAACGACATGACACATACCTCCTTATCTCCGAATAACGTGATGGAGATTAAGGGTCACCGTCCATCCAGACTTAAATCTAACTGTCTGGTGATCCATCCATCCATCTATATATCTTTGCTGATGATTTATGAAGATTAATGAAAATAGATAAACTTATGAAATTAAACCAAATACATGATAAATATCTTAAGGGTAACTTAATTATTATTATTTCCAGATATGACTCTCTAGATCTCCAAATATTTTTAAAAATACGATAACTCAAAGTCGATCCATCAAATGAATATAGTCGCTATTTAAAATATCCAATTATATTAATTAGCAGTCACTTGTTTCAAGGAAAACAGTTATAACATTTTTTATGATTTATTCATTGTTTTGCACATTGATTAATTTATATCAAACCACCAATTGCTTCTCATTTACTTCTGCCTCAATTTATCTTCGTTTTTAGAGTTTTTTAAAAATCGGGATATAAATATTTCTCACACTTTTCGCGAGACTTAATGGCAAAGATTTTTAGTAATATGTTTATATTTTTGTTTCTTGAAAGGAAAAATATCTTTTAAGCAAAAAAAAATCATATCTTTTGGAGATGATTAAACGTGTGATGTATTGAATAAACAATCTTTTCAAATACAGGGAGTCATGAAATAGTTTATATTTAAGGTAAATAAGGTTTCCTCAGTTGTTTGGTAATGACAAAGATATCAATCGTTTCAGTATTTATTCGATACTATTCATCAAACAACTAAAGTTTCATTTTAACTAATTATTATGAGGAAATTCTCTTTTAAATATTAAAACCATAAGATATTAGCTGTTATATAACTACTTATACCTTGATAAAATTAGTTGATTATTCTTCCAACTCGACACCACTTAAAGATGGCAATTATTCTTTTGGTTATCTTCTGCCTTTTGGGACTCGGATACTCTCTTAAGGTGGTAGTAAGACTCTCTTAATAATAGATCTTGTAAGGTTTTCCTCATTAAGAAAATTATCAAGAGTAATTATCTTGTAAATAAGCCGCCAAACATGTATTCATGTATTTATGTGCAGCGTTTGTAAATGGTCTCTCAATTAGATTGAGGCTTAATTAGAAGAAGGAGAAGCTGCGACAGCTGCTGAGGCTGAGACAGCTGGAGAAGCTGATTCTGAATGGAAACCCGTTGACTGTATCTCTTTGTTTTACTTAGGCGTACTTAATCATCGAAGCAGACCGTATTTATTTATTGAATTTAGAGTATTACTGATTCTAAAATAGGTGTATTGAAATTTATACCAAGGGTAAAATAACAAATAAATCAGATGTTAAAATCTTATAAATTTAGGCTGGTAATTATTTTTTAATTTAGAAGTATCAATGCTATAAATTCAGTGTACCTGATAAAATATTGAGGCGTACAAACAAATATATAAAGAGTAATTTTTAATATATTTCAGCCGTATCTATTAGGAAACTCAGGGTATAAATATTCTAAAGTAGTTGAGGGACAAACCTGTAAATGCTTTTTCAAATTAGGTGTAATCAAATAATAATTAAGGGTATAAACTATTTTATCAAGGACAAATTGGAATTGTATATTTTTATCCATGTAGTGTAATTACATTTCGATCCAGGCGTATAAACTTTCATCAACTCAGAGTAAATCATGGTTGAATCAGAGGAGTATCCATTTTTTAACAAGTATCACAATTATTATTTTAGAGTGCAGCTGAAGAATCTGGAGAGGGAGAGGGAGAGGGTGCAGAGGGTTCAGAGGGAGCTGAAGAGAAAGCTTAAGCATGTACAAAAATATTTATGAAGGAGTTTTTAATGTTAAATTCAGGGTTTCTTTTTGTTAATACAGCTGGCTGATTCTAAAATAATCCTAAATCTCATCTTTTGTTTGAATTGGCGCTGGAAATGATATTATTAATTCAATTTACATCCTCAAATGACTATTATAATTAGATCACAAACTTCTTTCATGACATTATTAAACGATAAAAATTATAAGCTTCTATTGATAATGCCAGAATATTAAGGACTGATTGAACAGGTAATTTTGTATTTACTCTATATGTTAATTTTTGAAAGAATAATAATTTTTGTGACTAGACTATCAAGTAAAGGTCATTTTATTCTTGCAAATACGTCTCCAACAAAGGTCTCAATTTATTTATAACAAGTTATGAGGTCTATTCTGTTCTGCTCAAAATATTTCATGAGACAAATGATATCTAAAGAAGGATTGTATTATAAGTCCTTTTTTATTTCATCAAAAGCTACTGAGTCATTTTATTTTCTCTTCTTTAATTTTTTAATTGCTTTCATTTTTTATTCCAGAAAATTAGCCCTTTTTTGAGATTCATGGAAGCAAAGAATAGTAAACCCGATCATGGCAAACCAAAACTTATCAGCTCCTAGGCGTTATTCAATTTGGATAGGAATTGTATTATAAAAATTTTATCGATTCAGGCCTACAATAGATAAAGTTTGAGAGTTGACTTACCAATAGCCGCCAGGCTGCAATTTTTATTACAAAAGACCAATTATTTGCTTAAATCTTATTGTTTATAGCTTATTTGTCAAGGCCTTACCTCCCAATTCTCCAATAAATCCACCAATAAATCCACCTACAAACGCACCTAGAAAAGGAACGGGAATAACGCTTTGTCCAATGGTTGCTCCAATCAAGCCAGATCCAATAGAACTTGCCGTATCCATTGTCATAAATCCGAGCTATTGAAATTTCTTTTTTTTATTGACGTTTTTATTGCTAAAAATGGAGTAAAGAGAGTAAGTATATCCACCTGATGCAAACATAATTCCAATGAGGGGAATATTGGTGGCAACATAGTTGAATGTTCCATTTATGAAGGATTTCTTTGATAAGTCAAACATAAAGTCCCCCACCGATTCATATTATCTAATATCAGCTAAACATTTTCCAAGAGCACCGCCAACTGTGCTGAAGTGATCTGTAAGAGTGATTTCTTTTGTTTTGAGAGGGCTACCTCTTAGTTTTTATGCCAAAGCGTTTTTACTACTGACAATATTTAAAATATCATAGCTGAATAGAGCAAAAATTACTTTTTTTAAGCTGCCTCTCCTATCATCCACTTCATCCGAAGAGTATTACAGTTTTTGACCTCCATCTCCCCGTTTTTGTCCATCTTAATCATGTAGTTATCACTTGTCCCCTCCTTTTCTTAAAATTAAACAATTAACGCTGATTATCCATCTTATCTAACTGCTTCTCTCCATTTCAGATTATTCTCCTTTTTTATTCTCTCCATGATTTATATTAGGGGTTCTTCTAATTATTTGGTGCTGGTGCTGTCGTACTTCAGATTAAGGATTTAATGCTTTTCAAGGATATAATTAGCAAAAGATTTGCAGTAGCTCATTTCAATATTACGAAAGATATTTGAGGACATCTCTTCGATTATTTTTGATTAGCAGTAGACTGATATTTCCATCAGCAACTTATAAAGGAGATAAAAATTAATAATGGGCGAATTTTTAACCAGTTATTCAACGTTTTTGGTGTGAGTCAGAATTATTTAGCGTCCTTTTTCATAGTCATTGCAGATTTGCTCGCTCACTTCTTCCAAAAACATGAAAATCTAGGCACTCACCAACCCACTGAGATATTATGCCATAAGAGTAAGCTCTTGAGCTTGCTCCAAGATAAATTTGTAAATTTTGTTTGTAAAAACATGCATATCGACGCATTATCTTTCCGTTGAGAAAAACTACTCATGTTAAAACATCACAATCCAGTACTTCGGGCTTATAGATAAATTCCAAATGAATAGTTCGATATCTTGCCATAATTACAGGACATTCTCTTTTTACCTACTTTAGGGATCAGTTTTAACCTTTTCGAATACGACTCTTAAAATTCTATTTCCATCATAGTTGTGATTGCGAAATTCGTAGAGTAATAATTTGAGCAATTGGCGCATGGTGGAGAGAAGGAGCTCATTATTTTGATATACATCAAAGCTGTTCAGAAGTATGATTGATTGGAATGGTTTGCATACCGTCAGATTTTAACACATTTCTATAATTAATGCATATAAGATGGTTATAGTATCATATATCTGAAAGCTACAAAGTTTCAAAAATAAAAATATGACAAAATCTGACAAAATGGAAGAGTCAAATGAAGCTATGAAATTAATTTCTTCCTTTCAGAATTAAAATAAGAGTATATTTTATATGTATAAGCACAAGCATCAAAAATGTTACTGATCAAATCTCATGCCGATAAATCCATTTTGCTCTTGATGATTCAATTCATTTTTATTTATTTTGGTGTTGAATATTAAAATAATGCCTGCCATCATTTTTTAATTTCTTTTCTTGATAGTTATCATTAATTATTAGTAAATCAATATACAAATTTATACTTTCATCAAGAAAACTCAAAGAGATTGTCTTTCTATCAACACGCTGAAGGAGGTCTCATATATTTTTTTACAAACTCTTTTTAAAATTTCTCAAATTACCGAAGGAATATGTGGAAAAGTCAACAGAAGGGCGACTAATGGGAACTTTGAGGTTAAGGTATTAGTTGTATCGCCCTGCCAGGTGAGCAACCTATTTTTTAGTTCTCATTAATTAGCGTTAATAAGATCGCAAATTGTGATCTGTCAATTTGATTTCACGGCGCAAAAGTTCAACATCATCGTTTAAACTCTTTCTGCTTAGCATTTTTTTCACTTCGTCGTCTAACATCTCACCCTCCTTTTCTTCTCTTTATGGCTTTTATTATTGCAGCTAAACACCAGTGAGGAAGGCACTGCTTTTACTTTTTGGTGGCGAGACACTTGGGATGGATAGCTTTTTCATGCTGTTTACAAGATGATTATGGGCAATTTGTTTCCTATCGGAAACTGTTTTTTATTTTTTGGATAATAGCAAAGCCAATGAATCGATCTCCTCAAAGGACTAGCTTTTTTAAGACTCAAAATTGTCTTTGTGACTATCGATTGAATTCAACAGTATTGTCATCTTGATGTTCTTCTAGCTTAAGAACTCTCTCCTTTGTATTCTGTTTATGTTACTATCTGTTTTCATTATAAAGAATAAAATCAAGGTTCATTTTTTCTTTTATCGCTCGAGAGTCTCCTATAGTTTAGCCAGTGCATATTTTATATAATTTCGCATCACCGGTTGTCCTTTGCCTGTTTTTTCTTTTTGCATCTTGCGAATGTACTTTTCCTTTTTTTTCTTCAACTGTTCTAGTTTTTCAACTGATTGATCGACAACTGGTTGTTGAGGCTCTTACTTTGGTTTCGGATCTATTGTTTTAGTATTGTTTTTTTGAGAGAAAACTTGCTCATAAAACTGAATTTTGCGCTGTGCTCCTTAATCATTTTGATCGATTTCTGCTGATGCATTGACTGGTTTTGCAAAATCTTGAGAGTCTTTGAATTTATGATAATGCTTGACTATCCTGTTTTTGCGATAGCTAGCAACTTTTTTGTCTGAGTTAGAAAGCAATACTTTTAATTTTGCGGTCCCTTAAGAACTGGTTCATCTTTTAGCTGGCCATTTGATATATTATTATATGGGATAAAAAGGATGATAACATTTATATGTATTCCTCATTTTATAAAATATCTCCTTTATTTATGTTGTCCGCCACTCTAATCTAATAAAACCCGCAATTATTGATGAATTATTAATTGAAAGAAGTAAATGTATTTATCAATATATACCTCAAATGTTTGAGATCCTTCATCTACGATTTTAATGTATTTTACTTTTTAGTTCGCATTTATTTAACTTAATGCCTGCAGAATTGTCCAATTAATATCATATGATAATGGCTACATTTTTTCAAAATTATATTGCTTGATCAATCTGATTGCAGAGAATCTCACATCGGTTATTACTGTTAAACTCGAGCCGAAATGATCTTTTTAGGCTTCCAGTTTGGATCCTCTTTTAATTATTATTTTATATAAAATACTCGTCTTTTGTGGCAACTACCTTAAATTTATTAAAATCGAAGCTCACTGCTAATTTTTATTGAGACTTTGATGCATTTTTTCTCTCAGTTAAATTTTTTATTCCACTAAAGTAAGGATTCTTCCTGGAAAATCCAAGAGTCAAACTCTTGAATTCTGCATTTTTTTTAATGTATGTTTCATCTTCTTTGAACAATTCCACGGACACTTCCTTCAAGATACCCGAGCGGCGTTGTTTTTCAAAGGATATTTATCTTAATTGTACTGACTATTCAATAAATTTTCTAGCCCTGGCTACATCGTTTTTATGTATAATATTCTGTGTCTTTTAAAATATTCGTGGGCAATCTTCCGGAGCTTCTTTCATAGTGACAACATTCTTTAATGAATTTTTTCTAATCCCCTTTAAATAGTTGTCTTTTTGGCTGCCAACTGTTGTTTTTCTTTGTCTCACTTCGTTGGCTGCTTTTCTCTTGTTATAGGGAAGTAAGTCGCTATAATTGAGTCTTCGTTTTCTCTATTTGCGAGGGATAATGTTGGAAATATATGCATTGTCGACTATTTTAAAGATGGGAGGGTGGTCTGTAAGACCAATTGACTGTGCTAGTATCTGCGCTTGTTCAAAATCTTCGTTGCTGTATTGAGACTGGTAAGCATTTCGTGTTGCTTGCATTATAATTATTTATTAGGATAGCATTAACTATAAGAAAAATTAGCATTATTCCTATCAGGATCAATATTGATGTAAATTTGCTAATTCTTTCATTTCTTTTCTAGCCTTTCACAATAGTCGTATTTGTATTAATTAATTAAAATATCGATATGAACTCATCCAATTAATTTTCTTAGGTTGGCCGATAGGGCATTCTGACCAAGAGCATTCTAACAGAAAAAAAATTCTAACTCAGTAACATCGAATGGAAGTACGAAAATAATTTCCAGTTATCGTTGTTGGCAGAAGATCAATCTTCGAAATTGCGTATAAAGAACCATCTCTGCTAAATGAGCGACAATAAGATTAAGAAAATCACTGAGATTACTTTTAAAGATAAGAAGTATGTCATAGAAGATGTATACTCTATCGAACTACCACAAAACTTAATCCAAATGGTCCCAGAACAACTACAGAGAGAATCAAAGGACGGGGCATCTACCAATGACAGTGACAAAAATGAGAACAAAGAGAAGCACGATGACAAAAAAGTCTACATCTTCAAAAAAATACGAAAAAGAAAATTGAACAAGCAGGATAACGAAGAATATCTGCGCAACACCAAGAATGTTTCTAAAAATTTTTGCAAAGCATTTATCTCCTATCTCAAATCAGATAAATCGAATACATTCTAGAGGAAACGCGTGCGAGATGCCATCAAAACGTACACCACAATGCTCTAATGCAAAAAATATAACAACAATCTCATCAAAAAAATCATATGCAATGAAGTACTTGGTGAACTATTTCGTCACTTCTTGAAAACTGAAGCAAAAAATTGGATAAGCGACTCTAGAGTCAACGACAAAAAACTTCATTATTAAGCTATTGATGTCTATCTTCATCTTTTTATCTCTCTAGCACACCATTAGGGCATGTAGGACCAGTATGAAGAAGATGATGATGAAGAATCTCATATCCATTTAAAAGATGGATAAAAATAAAAATAAAATGGAGAGAAAGAGGAGCATGAAGTTTGAAATTTAGCAATAAAATTTACGGTTTTGATGTGTTTGTTTTTGAAAAAAAAAATTATCAATATTAAATGAGAGAAAATATCGATTTACTTAAAGTAAATTTTTCTGATTTGGAATTACAATTTCTGCTTAAACCGACCTCCTCCTAACAATAGAAGCAAATGAGTCATATTTAATCATCTCAATCAATAATTTTTCATCTGGGGAGAAAATAATTTTTCAATGAAATTAATAATGAATTATTATTTAGAAGAATCAAATAACAGCAATTATCATTTTTTAGTAAATTTTGATACTCCTTTCACCTGCTTTGCGATGGGCATAGAATTTCCCATTGATTTAGAAGCAATAGCTTTATTCTTTGGTTTTTCTTTAATTACTTATTCTTTTATCACCATCATCTTCTTTGGTTCTTCCGGTTTTTAAGTTTTCAGCTGGAAGATGTTCTTGGTAAGCCAAGGGTGATCTGCTAACTACTCCATTGATATTCTTCTCTTTGAGTTAACTTAGAGGCAAAGTCTTAGGACATCGAGACAAGCCTAACTGAGAGATTTTTCAACAACAGGATCAAGCTTGTATTTCCCTACCTTAATGGCCTATATAGTTTCATAATTGTTCGGTCCCTTGAAAGGTAAAGTTCCATTGACCATACAAAATAAAATGACTCCGGTAGCCCAAACATCAATCCTACCATCAACCTTATAATCCTTAGTGTTTGTGAAACATTCTGGAGCCATGTAGGATAAACTACCAGTATCCAAATCTTCTTGTTTAAAGAAGGATATGGCACCTGCAATGCCAAAGTCAATGATTTTAATTTTTTTTTCCTCAGAATTTACTAGAAGGATATTTTCAAGTTTTAAATCACGATGGATTAGATTATTTTGATGGCAGTAGCGCATTCCTTTGACTATCTGCCTAAAAAATATTTGTGCCGTCTTTTAATCGAGTTTGCCTTCCTTTTATACATATTTCAACAATTCTCCTCCCTGCAAAAATTCCATAATTATGGCCACCTACATGTTCTTAAGGGTGAGGCAGTTGTGCACTTTCACAATGTTTTAGTGGTTTAGGGATTTTAATATTTAGGCCTCAACAAAGATGCTGTCGATATCGCTCACTGAGCCAATGTTTTAGGTTTTTATAATCTTAATTGCAAATTTGTCGCCAGTTTGACGATGTTTAGCCAGGAAAACATTACCAAAGCCACCCTCGCCCAATTTTTGACTCATCTAATATTCGCCAAAACAACTTCCAGAGTCAAAATCTTCGCCTCTCGTAGCATAGAGGACAGTTTTGTTTTTAATATATTTGAGATCATCCTCGAAATACTCTGCTCCATCAGAGTTGAAAAGTCTGACGGTATTGAGCCCCATTGTCTTTTTGACGTCAGTCAAAGAGAGTTTTTTATGTGTAACCATGAGTTCGTAGGGTTTACGATTGTCACCTTGAGTTTCGTAAATGTAGATCTATGTGAGAGGAAAGATACAATCTTCTATTAAGTGCGTTTATCGTTCTACTCTTCAGGGAAAAACATTATTATTTGAAAATTAAAGAATAATAATAGTTAATAGCTCGAAAAAATCATAAAATCATTGATTGCACTATCCAATCAAAACTAGTTATCATCGGAAAATGCAACTCAAAAATTTTTTGAAACTGTAAGTATCATTTTAATGGATGATAGGGCTGTTTTAATGCTAATATATCATTCAGACAATAATATCGTCTGCCAGACTAAAGACAATTTATATGGAAGTCATCGGTTAAACAAATTTTATGTTCCCTTCATTTGACTCAAATGCATCCAATTTTGGTGTTTTTAACGCCCACATGGAATGCAGACTTAAGGTATAGAAGGGGTCAATATGCGTCTAATCGTGGACGGACAAGCAATGGATAAAACATCCCCTTGGCCATGTGATCTGACGAACTACCTAACTAACTATGTTTTGTTGATAGGTGTATGTATATGTTTGATTTAATTTTTGATGATGCCTTTTGGCATCTGTTGTTTGTTCAGAATTGTAATCTTCATCATAGTGCAGGTGGTTGATCCAATAAATTCATCATGAAATATATATTATTATTATTAAATTAAATATATGAATATTAATAGGCAGTTCAGTTGATCTTTTATATGGTTATACGAAATTAATGTCCTGATTTGTTTATTACAATCTTTTCAAGTCGTTTTAACTACAATTATTCCCGTATTTCGCTTCTTTTTACTGATTTTTGAAAAAATTGTGAAGGTTTAATAATTTTGGGATGTTTAGAATAATGTTTTCTCAAGTTACTATATTTATCATTAAAATCTTTGTTGTTTGCATAAAGAGTATTGACTTTGATATTTTATTTAAGTTTTCCTTGTGAATACATATTCTACATTTCTGTTAAATTATTATTTAAAATTTTCTCCATGTTTTTTGATGCGAGGTTGACTTCATTTAAAATGCCACTCAGTTTATTGATATGCTTATTCTTATCTATAATATTTTATTCATCTATTTTATTGATCTGGTTCTTAAAACTACCTTAATAACCGGGTTTTTTCTTTTGATTATTATCGCAATGATTCAAATAACTATGATTAAATTATGAGAGCTAATTACTGTTGATGATTTTGGTTAAATCCAATTTAAAATATTTTATTTCTTTCTGGGAAGATGCAGTACGCATAGGGGCAGTATAAAATTTTTTATCTTTCGATTACAAATGTCTCTATATTTTATTTCTTAAGCTTTTGCAAGCTATAGTTTACCTCTCGGGTTCATCGAGCATAGTTCTCATTCTTTGACAAGAATTATAAGGCAAAGAAGCAGGACAGGGTGAAGAATGCAGATACATGAGCCGATGGTCATGAGCTGGCTATGAGGCCATTTCTCGAAACGAAAAGCATTCTTTCATTTATCTTTTTATTAATAAAAAATATAAATTATCTTCTATTAGAGTTAACTAAGTTACAAGCAATATATCACTTCTATCAAGCAGAGGAAACCAATGATTATCTCTCTACTTATCTTTCCAGGGCCTACTATTGAGTGAGCAGTAAATCAAATATGGCTTAGATTATGGCACCGTCACACTTGACGAGTTTGTAAATTTAACTTCTGGGGATAAATCCTAGCCTAACGTTTTCACGTAGTAATGTGTCCTTTATTAAGGAGTATTGCTTGAAAGAAATATTTAACTTTTTGCATAACTACTCTTATTGGTGATTGAGCGATAGAACACGCTTTTATGAGACTTTTTCAGGGCCTATATCTTTTCGCATAGTGCGTCGAGTTACCTAAGATATATAAGAAATTACTTTTTAGCCTCCTTGTATTTAAATTTCTCTTTTTTTAATTTTTTCCTCCTTCTTTTTCTTGGTTTACAGTTCCATCTAAACCTCTGCTAATGTTTTGAATCCTTTCTTTTTTAATTCTTTTAATTCTTCTATTTTTTGCCTGATTTGCTTTTATTTGAGTATTCCCCTAATAAGATCTTAATGTTGTTGGGCTGTACTAAACTTAGCAAACACCTTCATTGTATTATATATATCTCTTTCCTCCTTAGATCTTACTTTGTCCAGCCTATTCTGCTCTTTTAGATCAAGTAGATTGTGTGTAATCACGAACTCCTTCCTTCTAATACGTTCACTCAGCTTTTGGTTATAAATATCGATAAGCCTAAATTTCATTGTCTTCTCCTACTCACCATCTTACTCGTAGAATTACATTTCTGCTAGCAGTAATTAGGCATCATTATCATACTCAACCTCGAAATCACCTCGCTTTGGCATATATCCTATTATCTATGCTGGACTTGAGCCAGTTTTTACCGTTTGCGCAACTGTAAGCGCTGCTCGTACTACTTAACTGAATCAATTACTGTTATGAACAGGACTTGTAATATTTGTTCTCCTCTCTTGGCTAATAGGTTTAATTTGAATTGAGTCTTGAACAGCTTGTATAAGTTGGCCTTCATTATCTCGGTAAGTCAACAAATCTTTTGTCTATATATTACATCAATTACGGGTAGGAAATTTTCTCCCTATAAATAAATGTGTTGATAGTGTTCTTCCACATCTTCCCGTGATTTATTGGTGCCTATAAAATCGGCTATATCCCCCCAGTTACCGAAGCCATGTCTATATAATAAGAATATAACTTTTATAGTCCTTAGAAGAGCAAAAGGTCCTCTATAGCTGTCCATTAATGTTCAAAAAGTGGGAAATCCAATTTATTAATCACATGGTATTCCAAAGGAAAAGATGGTTGGTTGGCAAAACAAGCAGGACAGTAATTGAGAGGATAAACATCAATTTTAGTAGCTTTGCTGATATCACGCTTGCAAACATCACACTGTATTTTATTAGAGGGGTGCAAAATATTCTATATTCATCATGGGATACGTAGTAACACTCTTCTTATTAAATGGCCGCAGAGCTAGATGGTTTAGAAATCAGTTGGTTATTAATGACATTTTCGTCTGATTACCTGGATAGGAAAAACCTTACATTTCGATGTTGAGTAATTTATATAAATGCGGGGGCTTTTTTGAGATACAAAAAATAAAATATAGACAGTCAGTCTAAAAATGAGCAAACTGGGTGTTGAAAATAGTTGATTATTCATGATAAAATGGAATTAATAAAGGATCTTGCGGTGTCAACAATTTTAATGATGATTCTTCTGATACTTTTTTTGTAAATCAAACAATAGCTAAAAAATAAAATAAAGTTAAAATCTAAAGACAAAATAATTAAAATAGTAGTAGCAGTAAATAATCTGCCATAGCAGAACATAATAATTAAAATAATAATCCATATGTTAATTCTTCATGCTATCTTAGTTAGCTTTATTTGTACTTCTTGTTTGTTGAAATTAAATATGTTATTTTGTCTTTTGAGATAAACCAATTATTGTTTTTATAATCTGACATCATCAACAATCATCACTCTCTCCAGTTTCGATTATTTGTCATAAAGTGGCCCATTAGAGAGAAGGCTGACTCACCTTGATCAGCAGGCACCATATGGCCAGCCCCGTTAACCAAACCAAACCATAAATTGCCTGAAATTTTAGCCCATCCTCTAACTTGTCCATTAATGGTCCATACTTATTTCCTCGCTTTCTTCCAATATTCAAGGCCATCCCAATTTAAACCATTGAGATACTGAAGTACTCCTGCAGTATTAACTACGAAATCATTCTGTCCATTATAAATAAGAACTTTGATCTTCTTTAATATAATGACTATATCTGAGCTGTAGCTGGTAGTCATGTCTTTGTGAAAGCTTTAGTAGACCTTATCATTGCCATCAATATAATCAATCTTGTCAGCAACACCTAAGGATACCTTGTTAGTCTGTAGGAATGTAGAAAAAGATTAGTCCATATCATCGTACTGACGAATGTTAAAGATGCTCATACCACCCCAATAGACTTAAGAGGTGGTGTCGTTATTTGTCATTATATCGAAATAAGAAGTTGCCTGAATTAGTAGATTAATACAGTGACGTAGTCTTTTTTGTATATATTGAGAATGCCCTGAGTTTGGAACCAAGTGGCTGCATCTCTATACTTGTTGCTTACGATTCCCGCTGAATACAGCATACTATCATAAAAGTTAATCTGATTTATAGGATCAGTCCACCCGTCTCCGATGGCTACCCCTTTCAGCTTTACATTTGTCTCGGACAAAAATGTTTCATTGGAAAGGATTGTACGAGCAAAAGCTGGTATATAATGACCTGCAAACGACTCTCCGGTGATATAGAGAGGGCAGTCACGTAGAGTAGGCCAATCTTTGTAAAAGTTTGAGAGAAAATTTAAGAGGTGACTAGCACTTTAGTTTGCACTTGATACCTGAATTGAGCCAGTTCTATTTCCATAATACGAAAAGCCAACATTAAGAGGTTGATCAATAAATAGTAAATGCCCAAAAAAGTTCCATGGATAGGCGAATGATTTGGCTTTTCCATCTACAATTCTTATCGGTCCAAGTTCAGTGAATGCTCCAAACATTGAGCTGCTACCAGGTCCGCCCTGTAACCAAATCATTAGAGGTATTTTAGGATCTGACTGATTAAGGTTACTGCCCATGCTTCCAAAGAGTTGATAGTATATGCCACTTTCTCCTTTGGGACGATACCAGTTAATTTATTGATAGCCTGGATGTGGTAAATGTTACCTGCGAAAGACTGGTAGTGCAAATCAGTTTAATTCAGGCTACGCCGCCAGAATTAGGTTGTATTGACGATCGAACTGTATGAGAAAGATACGAAAAGGAAAATCAAGGCTAGAGAGTATGATTTCATATATAGATTTATAATTCAGGATATTCGGAAATAAATATATTTTTTAATGGGGAGGGCTCATGATTGTTATTTTAATAAAAGGCCAAGGCTAGTTTAACAAAAATATAAATTTTGGACCTGTATTTGACCTTAACATATTCTTATTATTCCTGATTTTATTTATATTATTGATTGGATTTTCTTTCATTTAACAAATTAATGCGCCATAATAATAGACTAGATGAAAACATAACTTCAAACTATCAAACTCAGAACAAAAATTCATTCAGAAATTAGAAAGAATCATCTCCATCAATTGTTCCAATGTAATAGATAACTAATCACTGCTTAAATCCAAAAGAAAGACGATCAATAGTTTACCGATCTATACCCAACTATCCACCAATCTAATTTTTCATCTTTATTACCTCAAGTGAAAAGATGGGCATGGAGCGAAAAGTTTAGCAATAGGACAGTCTTACTTGTAGGATATTTATATGACTATCTGTTGTAGCATGTCGATGACAATGCAATGTCAATCTTAGAGGCGCTCTCATCTTTTTAGTAAATATAAATTCCACAAACTAAAAAGCTGGCGATAATTTTGATATCTCAACTTAATATAAGAACTAGGACTGCTATGACTATCATCAGCAATCTCTTAGGCAATGGAAGATATAGCTAATACCTTCGCAATTATTTTTTAAATTTAGGCTTAATTTAATAATGCAAAAGATGTTTGCTAAACTGCTGCTAAATGCCAATTGCAGTTAATTAAGAATAGCTTAACCTGCTTTTTGTGGACATTTGCGGTTCAATAATCACCAGTCCACCTTTAATTAGCATCAAACTTTTTGACAGCCTTGTCGCAGACTTATCTTTTCATTATCAAAGAAATAATGAAGAACTAGTGTTTTGGTGTATCAATTAAATATCTACAAACTTTCAGCCAAATTATGCGATTGCCCATTCTATTGATACACACCTTGGAAATCTTTGCTTGCAAAAATACTTTGACTATGAAGTGGAAATTATTAACTACTATCATTACTGTTGTTCTTCATAAAAATCACCCAACACAGCAGCAATTCAGCTTCTTATTCGAAGCCTTGATAACTGCAAGTAGTTGACATACGCTCAAGTCCTTCTCATCCTCACTATGACTCTGAAAATATAAGATGGGGATAAATTTTAATAAATAGTGGCAATAATGGAATAGTTAGACTTTATGCCAAAGATAATGAATAAATATGAAATTAGTGGTTCTTAAGTAAAGATAAAGTGTCTTCAAATTTTACGACTAATAATCCCTGCTATTTTAACGAACATGCTCAATTGCCAAAGATAAAGTTAAATAAATGAATCAGTTATGTATTTTTTTTAGGACTTTGCATATATCTTGGCAGATTCTATTCAATTGCCCTAATATTCGTTACAAACATAAGGACTTTTTCTTTTTCTGACAGTTTTGAAATTTATTTATGATGAAGAACCTTCCTACGCCAAATGCTTTAAAGATCAACTTTAATAATAGAAGGTTATGTATGTTGTGTCAACTCTGCCCACTCGGCTTAATGTTGAGAGAGACAACTTGATCTCACATATCATGATGATATACGACTCCCTCTGAAATGATCTGCATATTTTGATAAATAAATAACTGAATAATTATTGGCAAAGAAACAAGATGTATCAGACATGCGTAAATGTAATCACAGTAGATCGTTAAAACCACTGCTAGTAGTTCATCATAGTTGTTGATAATAATTATAAGCGAAATCTATGTTAAAATCAAAATCAATACAATCCTCGATAACGGTGCTTCATGGTCTTTAACATGCCTGCATTAAAAGTTTGATAGGAGCAATACTCCTCCAGACTCATGGATTCTAGGTCTGTTTAATTACTAAGAATAGGCTTTTCATAGGTAAAAGGCAACTAAAAGTAAGTAGCCGCGTATTGTACTGCTGGCAGCATGTCAAACAACGAAAAACCAAATATCAATTCCACGAATATACCATATAAATCGTTAAAATTATTACTTTAGTTGAGGAGGTAAAGCGAACTTCCTGGGAACTCTGTCACAATCTGTTAATTCTTAAATATTCCCATCTCTCGCCCGATCAGTAGATACATAAAGGAACATAATAGCATCTTTGGTTTATACTGCCCTGTCTGAACGTCCATAACTGAGCAGTCTATTAACTGCATCAACTCACGAAAGAGACGGTAGGAGTTTTCATCCAACTGTTTAAAGAAAATACGTGAAGACGATTGAAATATGGGATGAACGCACGCTTTCTAATTTTTCTGTAAAAAAATATCCCACTGACTCAATATTTTGTTAGCCAAGGTATAAAGTGTAGGGGGATTTAGCCTAAACCTTAGAGACTAAATAAAATAAAAAATACCTTCACTATTTTGATTTATAATTCGTGAATGTCCTGAACAGAACAAGAATTATTGGTAGATTGCACAAATTATCTTGATTCTCTACATTGGAACTCCTACAACTTCGAAGACAAGAAGAGGGTGGTGGCTGCAATGGCTTGTAAGGCGGACTTTGCGATATGGGAAGACTTGGCGAGATAGTTATCAAGCAGTACGACTGCTATATGGTAGGTCTTTCTATCTTTTTAATTACATCTCGCTGAAGGCCAAACTCGTAACAAATATGTCTCATCCAATTAACAACAATAGCCCTACTCCACCAGTTTATGTTCTTCTGATTTTTTTCGAGGTAATCAGCGCTTACAAGATATTATTCTTGCTGAAAACAGGTCAAAGATAGGATTTCACCCTCATTGTGCATATTAGCTGCTTGTTATAAAGACTCGAAATTTTTTAGTTATTTCATGTCGTTCCGTTTCTATTTCGTAATAGGCTTGGTGAAATCAAATTTTGGTGAAGATTTGTCAGAAAGATATTTTTTCTCAGGAATTAGTGACTTTTTTAATACTGGGCGGAATTACAACTCCTCACCACAGCATAAATCTTCCTTTGAGGCAAGTTCTCTGTTTTTAGACAAAAAATTGTTTTTTTGAATTTTCTATTTGTTATCAATAGGAAGTTTTTCGTGCCTATCAGTTAGATTGAATTTACCTTTTTCCAATTAATTAACAATTTTAGAAGGCTGCAAAGGTTTTTTAACTTAGGGTGGGTTTATAGTCATGGTAGATTCCTGCAAAGTTGCTTCTTCCTTTTCTTTGGGCTTATTTTTGACATTACCAAAAGTGAGGGGCTTATTGCTCTTTGATTGCAAGTTATTGCTGGATATTTGATAAATATGACGTTCTTGATTAGTTGGATACACGTGAATTTTATTGTTTGCTTGTTTATTACGCTCTTGATTAGAAGTTATCCTATCCTCCTCCTGTAATTTGGATCGACGATGATCAAGAGGGTCTTTGTCATTGTCTTTTTTATTCTTATTTTCCTTGAGACGTAGCTGACTACAATTAGATTTTGGTTTAAGGTTGTAGAAGCGGTTCTTTCCTTCCTAGTAGCACATTCAAATTATAGATATAACGACCTAGAATAGTAATATCAAATAATCTAGCCATATATTATAATAACTTTAGCCAAATTATAGCAGATGCCATAAATTATCGAGCATTTTTATTAGATTTATGGATAAGTTAAGTTCGTAAAAATTATAATAATTGCATTGAATTATTTGATTTAGCTTTTAATTTGTCATTACTATGCCCATATCTGTCCGTTAAAATATACTGTTTGCTTTCTTTTTAGAATTAAAAACTTGTTAATAAATTTTGCTTCCTAAAAATACGAATGATTATTACTTTCATTTTAGCTCACTGTAGAATACATTTAAGAAATAAAACAATATCTAAAGTAATAAAAGCAAGCATTGATGCTTTCAAAAATGCTAATTCTCTCAAAATATAAATCTATTGTTTTTGCGTCAAACAATTTTACCAGTTCAAATGCAACAATGGATTAATATAGTATATTACTTCATAAAAATCAGAACTAAATATAGGAATGAGAAGCAATTAATTGATTGATTGAAGATAAGATTGTAAAACATAACGAATTTTAATTTTTGTGATATTTTAATTGCTAATCTTCTAAAGTACTACAAGACCAGTTTGACTCATTAATAATTATGAATATTTTAGTTCCAGTTGAGTTCGATGGGATCAGAATGCGTTATTATTTTAAATTGAGAGTCAATGAATTATTAATTTTATTAATAGAAGCAATTTTAATAATCAGTTAAAAATCAAGAGAATAAGTATTTAATAAATTATTTTAACATCCTTTCTTTTATATTTATTAAAGAGCATAGTGATATTTAAATAAAATTAAGTTTCTCTAATCTGCCGTTACATTATCCTTTTCAACCATTTTCAATTATTATTTTTAAGCCCTTGATTCGATATTCATATTTTCAGAATCACTCAGAATTTATTAACCGTAAGAGCTTACTTTTTATTGAAATGTGAAAGAATTAAGAGTAGATCATAATTTTATCAATGTTTTAGGGGAAAAAAGAAATCAGCAGCATCTAGACTGTTAGCGATATCTCAGATAATACTTTCTTCCTAAAGAACATAATGCAACGTCCCACAGAACCTGTTTATGTCTCCTTCACTCCTACTTCCTCACCTTCTCAATCAGATTTCCAAGACGGAGACAGTGACAAGTTAAATTACCAACCTGTGTTTAATCATGATAACAATTTTTTCACTCCTTCCTTCGTGTTAGACGCAGACAAGGCCAAATGCTTGAAGCATTATGACCTTTTTGCTAAATCATTTGAAAAGAAAAGGCTTTAAATTATAGACTAAAGCTAATAAATCGTAACATATTAAATAACTCAGATGGTTCCTCGTCCTTCAGAGCATAATAGCTATTGCAGTGTCTGCAAGATTAAATTTTAGGATTACTTGGCTCATATTATGAATGAAGAACATCAGAAAAAGATGAAAGGCTCCAAATTTGAAAAACATATTCATAAATTATGCAAATAGTTTACAATTAAAACTCCCAAAAGAAGTCCCAAACAGCCGAAAACCAAAAATATTAGTAAAGCAAAAAAAACAAATAATATTAATACTTAAAATTAAAGAGTCAATCTCGCCATAAATAAAAATCACATTTTGGCAATATGAATTATTGACTACATTGATTTACGATATTATTAAATTTGATCCATTTCAAGCTATATATTCATATTAGATTTCCTCTATTGAATAAGTCTTAATTAAATCTGCGCATAGTGATTTTGTACAGGATGCTTGAAGGGTTATAGGCATTTAACATTCGGTAGTTTTTTGTAAATATCATAACAGACTTCGAGATGTCTCAGAATTTTATGCTTCTTGCTTTAGTTGTTTTTGTTTTTATACAAACTAATCGCAAGTAAAAGGTCTTGATACTTATGAAATTCTCTGAGATGTCACAAGATCATAATGCTATTGATGCATTCATGTTATGTACATTCTTTTAGATTGCATCACTTATATCAGTCTAATGAGGGCAATTAAAAAACAAAGAAAGGCCCCTTAAAAAATTTATACGTGTATTAAATTAATAAGAATAATTATACTAAATGCAGATTATAGTATTCACATAAATATTTAGAAGAACCGAGGAGTAAAAAATTACTCAATCTCACAAATGATGTTTCCTCCATTAATAATCGAGTAGCTTCTGCAATTGAGTTACTCATTCCTTGAATTGACTTCAATAATTGACTTTCCGTACCAATTTATTGATCTAAATTGTTCAATTTTTTGCTCAATTAAATTTAGACCTATCGGTTTTTCAGGGTTTTTGGACATGATGGCATGATAACTATTCTTGGACCAGCTAAATTAGCTCAATATTACTATGACCGGGAGTAGAGGAGCACATCCTACTCGCAGTATCCAAGAGATATTTCTCTCAAGATTATGTTCTAATCGCAAATTAAATTATTTTAATTTAAGCTTTTGCCTTTGATTTATGTATTTTTTATTTCCTGACTGTTTAGAAGCAAAATTTTGATTTGTTTACCTGATAAAATCTCTAACATTCTCGTCACTGATCCATCTTGATAAATTGAATAGATTAAAAATTTGTTTCCAATTGCCTTGAGAACTTGATAAGAAACAATCTACACTCAGGAGTATAAGACTATTTAAAAAGTAGATTAATTGCCGGCATACTTATTTTATAAAATAATCTTTATGATTTTAATGATAGCAAATCAACAAATTTATCTTTAAACTCAAGAAGAGTGTATTAAAAATAATTGGAGGTCAAATATAAATTATCCTTTTAACCTTAATATCCATTTTCTTAATCGTCTCAAAATAACATAATTCAACCAATTCCCACAAACTAACACGCATCATTTATTGGAAGTTCTACGATTAAAGGCAATAAATCCGACAGCGAGCACAGTCACTGCGGAAGCCACTCCGAGGAACATCTTTTTTAGTTTATTCGATTCGTTCTTGAGACGTTATATGAAATCTGCAGAATAACCTTATTCTCTAAATATCAAAGATAGTTACACATGTTAGAATATGTTCATTAGATATGTAAGCAGTCGTTCGATGTAGGATTGCTTGTAGGTAATTGGAAAGCTTTTAAGATCTAGCTCTGGTAATTAGAACAAATTAATAGTTTTCTCTGCGATCTATCTGGTAATCTGCTTAGTCATAACATGCTAGCATAACTATCCCCATCTTTTTTTGTCTTAAGTGAAGTACACAATTAAATCCAGTCTAGATAAGCAAAATGATACTTGCAACTTAGTTAATTTTAAGTCAAAAAATTATGGAGGTGCCTCTCTCTAATTTTGAACAGATTTATCACTTTAGAGGTACGTTAGTTACTATATAAGATAACATTGCGAGTCAAAGACCCTTCTTCGACTCCATTTCTGAACAATCCCTTGAGGTAAAGTGAATAATCGTCATCTTAGACGAAAAGAATGCTAAAACTGTTACGGTCCTTAATTTTAAGCAAATCAGAGTATGTTTTCTTGCTGCGTGTAATATTAAAGCACTCGTCCAATTTTCGCTAATATCCTATGTATAGCATTGCTCTGTAGCATTCCTTGTAATCCAAATAGGCAAAAAGATGCCAAATTAGGATAAACCTCTCTAGAGAGATATCCTCTTGTTTAAACTCCTCCAGTGGAATACTAGGTGAGGATTAAAACAATTTTTACATTGCATTTCTACCCTATCCACCGCTCTTTTGAGCAAAAGTATAAATTCTATTAAGGAAATCTGTAGCATGATTGGATAGTTCCAAAGTTTCACCCTCTTAATACTTAATGACAAAACTATCACTCACATTTTTTATTTCAAGCTCATTGTTGTAGTCAAAATATCTCAGTATGCTCCAACAAATTTGTATCTTTAGCATCTCAATGCACTTTCTTTGGAAAGCAATAAATCCGTTGACGCTGATTGTATTCCCATGCTACTACTAAGACTATTTTTGGATTATATTTTTGATTGCTCTGATGTCCTAAGAGTTTAACTATGTTTGAAAGACACGCTCCTGTAAACTGTTCAAATCGCTGTCAGTCAGGTAGCCTTCCTGTGATTGATCGAGGATTCGAAATATACGAATAAGTGCTTTCCTAAATTTAGAAGTAATTTGTTTGGAAGTGAGGTCATAGAGCGGGCCTAAGGGATACAGAATAGCACGCTGGGCAGAGTTAAGTACTTTTTTTACGTTTTTGTCGTAGTAGGCAGAGCACTCTATTCCCATCTGCACCTGCTTAAAGCTTCTCACTAAAGATCGTAGCACTTCCCTTACTGGTGTATAGTCCTTCTCCTGGTCGATGGGAAGCTCTATTTTATCGTATTTATTGCCAACAAGGACTATAGGAGTCTGAATTATCAAATCAAGTGTTTACTTCCTTGCTGACGTTATGAATTATAGGGAGCCAATGCTCACGTAGTCTTATCACGGACTAAGAGTTAGATACATCGTAGACTAACAAGACAAGATCTGAATTTTTAATTTATTAGCGGAGATCGGAATTAATGGAGGTGTCAATGATTTCTGTGAAGATATCCTTGGAGTAGGCGCACATGTCTGGAGGCAACACTACTTTTTTATGTGTTTTGGGCACTTCACTGGCAAGATCTGATATTATTGCGCAGATTAAAGAGGTCTTGCCCACACCCTCTGATTAAGAGAGAAATTACAATCGCCAACGACTACGATACGCATCATATTGCCCTTCATTTTTGCAATTGCTTTTATATTATAGACGAGAAAATAGCCATTGTTAAATTATCTATTTAATATATCATTTGAACTTAATGAAACCAATTAAAAGAATAAAAAGTATTTCATTTCAAAATTGTAAATAAAATTGTAAATGTGGAATTAATAAAATTTGTTTTCTCCATCATTTAGAATTGAATGTATTTTTGTGCTTCATACCTCGCCAATATGTTAGTTTGCATTTTTTAAATTTAAACTTGTCTATCGCTTCAATAATGATTCTGATTTAATATCTATACAGTTTATTGATATTTTTAAATTTTAATTTTTTCTTCAATTTTTCATGATTTGAGTCATATTTCATCACTTGACTTTATAAATATATTTATTAAATTGTTTTGACAGGTTTTATTTGCTGCTTTTATAATTTTATCACACTTTTTTTACACTCAAATGTTTTTCAAAAATGCATTTTTTACTATTTTATGTGGAAAATATTTGCTTGCAGTGTTCCATTTCAGTGGTCAGTGAACCACTAAAAATTTAATCTTGTTGGAAGTTAATTTACTAACTTTTTATTTTTCTTATCATGAAGTATAAAAAATGATTGAATAAAAATATAAGCAAAGCAATTAAATATGAGAATAGACAATTAAAATTAATGTTATTAATATTCTGAAGGGTTACTTCCTTTAATTATTTTTAATTATTGAGCATTGAGCAGTATTAATTATATTATTTATATTAGAGTAGTCTTTTTCCTTGTCAGGTAATTGGTTTTTTTAAGTTTGTAGAAATATTGATAAAATAGAAATCAGTTTAAGTCATTTATCACCACTTGTTTTATAAAATAGGACATGGGTCAATTAATAAACAGATTAATATAAAAATGAAGTATAAAGTGCTGATTGTGGGCCTTGATAATAGTGGTAAGACAACTATCCTTTACCAAATGAAAACAAGCTAATTTGTTCCAACAATAACTACTGGAGGCTTTAATTTAGAGAATATCAATTATAAAGCACTCAATTTGGCTTGTATGATATGGGAAGTCAATCAAAAATAATAAAACAAGTATGGCATCATTTTTATCTCAATTCGCATGCTGTTATTTATGTGGTCGATTCGTCTGATATTCAAAGAATAGATTAAGTCAAAGAAACTCTTAAGTCAGTAATTAACCACCCACATATTAAAGAAATACCAGTGCTTATCTTCTCAAACAAAAGCGATCAAGCAGCTCTTCAACCTGAATATTTTTCTTAAAGATTAGGATTATATTAATTAGATAGATCATCCTGGCATTTACAGTCTTCCTGTGCTTTAAATGGAATAGGAATCAATGAGGGAATGGGATGGCTCAAGAATAATCTTAATAAAAAAGCAAGTAGCTGATATTTTAACTGATATCCTACATGTTAATAAATAGAGATATGAATGAGCAGAAATATTTTTATTTTATCTCTTATTAATTTGTTACAGTTTAATTAAGATTTGTTGTTAGCCAAATAATGTCAAAATGTGTATAATCCTTTTAAAATATTGTGATTTTGAGATAATATTATAAATCTATATATATGAAGGGAGCTTTTATCGCAATAATATTGACCTTTCTTGCTCAAGAATTAGTAAAGACTGCAGAAGTGCTTTGCTAGGGCAATAGGTTCTTGTATTTGTCGACTTTTGTCTTGGGTCGTCAGCAAGATTTAACATTAACCTTCGATTAAATAAACAGCACTGCCAAGATAGATGAGGTAGTTTATCGAGAGGAAGTATACCGAACATACCGCATTTTCAATATCAAGCAAAATATTACTTACTTTTAGAGTAAGCAAATTGCAGAACTTAAAGGCAAAAATGTTTTAAAAGTTAGCGGAGGTAATACTAAAATTATGTTGTCTTTTTAGTGGTAAAAAATACAGTTAGGAACTTCTCTCTATGGAGTGGGTACGGCCTCAGTTTCATCAGACACTATTGCTTACGAAAAGACTCTGTATACTAATACATCCCATGAACTTCAATGGTTTCTTTCAAAATCAGATACTCTCTCAATTACAAACGGAATTTCTTTAAACACAATGTCTCCACCTAAACCAGCAGATTATGACGTTCTATTTGATATGCTAAATCATTTAAAGACTAATCAATCGACGGTAAAGGTGAATTTGCTCAAAGTTATCAATGCGAATCTTCAGACTATCCTTGCAGAAAAAGTGCTTATTGATCCAGTATCGACTTCTTTATTCAGACTCAAAAATTTGAGAAAATTATCTAGTATACATATACCGATTATCATGGCTATTTTCAGATAAATTACATCAACACACTTATGAATTCAACCCTAGCTGTTGATGGACTCTATTTGCTCTTTAGTCAAGTTATTCAAGGTGATCCTGATTTCGAATGTGGACCAACAGTACCATTTCAGCCTAATGATCCAGTCTTTGGTGGATTACAGGAGTTTATTAGCAACAGCTTACTCAAGTCAACTCTAAAATTTGCCATTAAGAATGGTTCTTTAGATGTAGTACTCTCAGAAAAAGATTGGCAATCTCGGGCATTTCAATTTTTTATAGGTGATGTTCACTAAGTCATGCCCACCTCCACCAAGCACATCTAAACCATGCAGTAAATTAAAGGAAGGTGTACGGCTTTCAATGATCCTGTCTTTAGTTTCGCAGCTAAAACTAACTCTGCCTATGAGGTACGAGTCAATTTAGCATGTGACTTAAATTTTAACGAATCAAAACTTATTAGTGTCAACTTGGTAGTCAATTATTAGGTGAGTCCAAAGCTTACTTCTAAAAAACTTGATTTTATTTTGACGAGTATCACAGGGACTCCTGCTTTCGTGGAAACAAGTCCATTTAAAATATAGTATCAATAATTAGCAGAGTTTATGGTGGCTGAGACTCTAAATATTGCCAAATCGGATTAAATATTTGGGTCAGGATATAAGGCACTTAGCAGAAAATATCCAGAAAGCATGGTTAAGAAGGATTATTTATTTCTTTACGATTCATCGGCTCGATCTAAAAGTAGTAAGACTCAATGATAATGGTATAAATAATTGATAATTTGCCAAACACAAATATCTCAAAATTTGAGTTACTTTTACTATTCTTTAGTTATTGTCTATATAAGTTAAAGTTGACTAATTGTTTGAAGGATAATGCTCTTAATTTAATCTAAAAAATATGAAACAATATATTACAGTATCTTTCCTTTTTATGATGGCATTCAGCCTTTATATACTGATAAACATTCCAACAAGAGATAGATAGAATTATATTCATCATTCTAAATTATCAATCAATATATCCATATGCGCTTTAGGTTTATATTCATGATTTAAAATAAGTTTTAACTTCGAATTCACGCTCTAACGCCAAGAATTTAATTCATCTCTATGAATATTATTTGCAGTTTGAACTCTCTTAGGTTGCCCTCTTTTTGAATGAAGTTGAAAAGGTATATTTTAATGAATTACACGCAAAGTATTACGTGATGAATTTTTATGTGAATTTTTGTTTACAAAATTTGATTTTTGAGGTTGAGAGCAGATGGTGCTTCTGGGAGAACAGTTCGATTTTAGAAGCTTTTTGAGTCTACCTGTGAGCAAATTTGAAATTTTAGCAAACTACTCATACTGTTGATCGCCAACTTCTCTAATTCGTGGCACTACTTTAAACTGTTCTGCATAATTCTGTTTATGTTCCTCAATCAAGCAATCTTGTTATTCACTTACCCTATTTTGCCCCTCTTCTGAATTTTTCAGGTCCTGCTCTGCTAATTTTTTAAAGAAGGTTTCGCATTTGGGGCTGATTTTGCTGAGGGTAGATTATGCCCAATTTTTGAATTCGCTATGTTCAAGAGGATTTCCATCTAGTTCCGTAAGAAAACATGGAACATGGCTTGCTTTTCGTTTGAATTGCTTGCGTCGCAGATGCTATTCTATCTTTTACAAATAGTAGCCCCCTCGTAATGTTTAATATTACAGTTTTATTTTCTCCTACTGACAACTCATCCTATTTTTGTTTTATCGTTGACACATTGTCCCTGATCCCAATTTTTGCATGAACTCTCTCACAGAAACGAAAGATTTCAGCTATTTCATGGGTTTGAGCAGATTTTAAAACTTTTGCTATTGCGAAATAGGAATAAGTTTAAGCCTTTTCTCCATTGTTGTGAGGTAATTCTGGGCCCTGGTTTCCTGCTGCTGTTGGGCTAATTCGGATGAATCTTTCTTTTGAAGAGAGAGTTATACGAATTAATCGAAATCACGCATTAGCTCAATGAGCTCTTTTTTTTCCATTATTAGATTACTTCGATGCAATATTATATATATAATGAGTGCAGAACTATTAATCGAGTGTAGACGCAAACTTTCCACTGCCTTACTCAGACTTGATGAAGCCATGGAAATGTTCGATTCATAGCCCATTGAGAAGATCTTGTATTAAACTTGCAAGGCAGAGTCCACTATCAAAGAAACAAGAGAGGCAGCGGCGAAGATAAGAGAGGAATATCAAAAGAATTCAACTCGGTAATTGTTAAAAGATTCAGAATTCGGGAGTTAAATTAAAAAGTTAAGTCTAATCTTACAGCTTGATTTATGTCCGAAAATTAATATCAAATTTTGTTTGAAGTCACTCAAAAATAAGGGAGCCAATTACGATAAACAGCCAAATCAACATAACGTCATAACATACATTAATAAATATTTATTTGAGATAATATTTATTGATTTGTACTAGTTTGGTTCTAAAACTATTGCTTTCAAATCTATGAATATAGAGATAGTAATTAAATTTAATGTCTGTATAGAAGACTATCATCTAGATTACTATCGAGAGTGAGGGATAGGCTGCTGTGAGGATATAATGGACACTTCTTGATGGATGTGAGTTTCTCGCTGGCTGTATATTGGGTAATTTGAGAGCTGCTCTTCATACCTGATCTTCATGGCAATAGCCTACTATAAATTCTCCTTAGCTTCTTGCAATTAGTGGGACTTGATTTGCAACTAACGTCTATATTTTTCAATAGCGTTGCTTTCTAAGATGTGGATTGTATACTCCTCAAGAGCAGTAAAGAAGAGTCCTCCCGTATATGAACAAGATATGTTTGTAATTTCTGTTCGAATGCTGGTTGATTCGGGTGAAATCAAATTTACTTGTGAGAAAACGCACAGGATTCGTACTACGTACTCAATTAAATTGTCCATGCTTGGATTGCTGATTAATAAATTATTTGATCTGATGTATTCTTAACGCAAAGTATGACTGCAGTCACACAATGCCATCAAGAAGTTACGAATATCCTCAATTTATTGACATACTTCAACCGGAACTCCCAAATTCTAAAGTTAGTGCAGAAAATGACTGTTTTCCCAGCGACGAGTTGCTTCAAGGATGTAGCCGATTGAGTTTAGCAGGCTTTCGCTGGATTATTGAGAGAGGAAATCGTTTCTGAAATCTTCCTGCACTCCTTTTTCATTATAAGTGCTGGTTTAAACTTTGGATTTCCTTGGGGAGCTGGTGATTGGTGGCTGTTCGGAAAGCTGTTTTTTGTAGGTAGCCTCTTTAAAAATTATTAATTCATTACTCATGGATTCCAATTCCTGCAGATAATATCTCTATTTTTGAATCCATTCATTATCGTTCTGCATCATCGTTTATAGATCAGCTTTCAGCTTATTGTTTTAAGCGAAGATTTGCTAGGGGACCTGAATAGGACTATTCTGAGGAACAGCATAGTTTTGTCCTTCTAGCCGGTGAATTTCACCTTTGCAAAAATTAAGTTCAGCTCTTATGGCCTAAACTGCCTCCTCAAGAACGCGTATTTTCTCTAGATAATACTAAAGGTTGTCATTCTTAACTTAAATGAGCAGTTTATTGATTTACTCCTGAAGATACACTGATTTATTTGTTTATTCTAATAGTTAAAGGCGAATCCCTTAATGTTGACTTGCTATGAAGTCTCTCTCTCGAATCAAATTTGTAATTTGAATGGTTAAATTAACTTCAATTTACTGCCACTGCACGTATTTTAGGGAAGACTATTACTGAATCTTTTGCAATTGATTGAAATTATTGATTGATTAATCCTTTATGTGTTGATTTTCCAATAAAAGTTGCTGATTATTTAATATCAAAATTTGAATGTCATTTTATATTTGACTGATTTTACTTACATACAAACTATTGTCTTGAGTAAGTTGCTGGTTCTGCTGTATTAGCTCAGTAATGAATATTTATCTTTCCTCCCACCGTGAAAGTTTTTCTTGATCTTCTGCTTTCAGTGTGACCTTATCAACAGTGATATTTTATTTCTTCTGTTGTAATTGATCAATTTAAAAAATCAGATTATTTATAACGCCATCTTTTTCATTAATCACCATCTTGATTTCTCGTTAATAGTGTTCGATAATTTTAGGTGGTTAACTTTGCAATTCCTCATTTAGATGTGTTAGTTGAGCATTGGCTTCCTGAGATTCCAGATATTTTCTGCGCATTTCTTATAATTAATATGATAGTTGAGAATTGGTAGCATTAGCCTGCTCTGTGTGTTGTTTTTGCAAGTTTAAATTATCTTGTTCTAATAGAATATATCTTTCTTGGTATTGATGGAGTTAGCTCTGCACCCTTATGAATTCCCTTGAGAGCGATTAATGCTCTATGATGATGGTTTGATAAGTGTCAACTGTTTTTTGATTGTTATATTTACTCTTCTCCATTTCAACACATTTCATCTTGGCTGCATCAAGTTCTTCTCTAAGATAATTTATCTCTTTGAGTAAGGAGTCCTTCTCTAAAGTTGCATTTTTGGACAATTCAGCCAATTTAATCAAATTTAATCTTTATTTTTCTGCTCTTTCCTTCATAGTTTTTATCTCCCATGATAAAGGCTATGTAGTATTTTTTAGGTTTTAGGTTAGATTTTGCCATTTATTTTTTTCCTTTTCCATATTGATCAGTTGTTCCTGAGCTAGCCTGAGTTATTATTATCTATTTCTAAGTTAGTTCGCTAAGGCTTTTCTGTCCTCATTGGATTTTCGTAATTACTCAGATAAGGCTTGATTTTATCTTTCTTTCAATTCCTGATTTATTGGCTGATAGGCATTCCTCCTTTCGGCTTCATTTTAATAACGTTTAATCCTCTCTTCCATAATACCTCTAGCTTGCTACGACTGCTATAGTGATTTTTCGAGATCTTCTATTCTCAAATTAGCAGAAGTTCTTAGATCATTGTATTCTGCGAGAAGCCTTTAGTATTATTTGACATCAAAAAAGTGATCGTATTTGTGCTCAGAATTGGGCTGGGTGCTGACATTGTTGATAGTGGTCTGCACCTCTTTGTCAGCACGGAGGAATAAAGAATAGTTCTATTCGTAGTTATCTTCTCTGCCTTTATCCTGTTTGCTAGAGATAGGTCTTCCTGGGGTGGTGTAAGTGCTGCATCCTCTTCCATAGCGGGTTTCTTCTTCTCGTTTGTCATGCTAATTTGGAGAATAAGATGGTTTCTTGTCCTTCTTCGCAAACTAGTCTCTTTCCCTGCGCAGAAGATCTTCGGTTTCGAACTCTTTCTGTTGACTTTTCAAAAGGAGGTCTTAAATATTTTTTATTTTATGTTGCAGGTCATCTATTCTGCGATCTTTTCCTGCTAAGGCATTGATTAGCTCCTCCTTTTCGCTATCCCAATCTTTTTCCCTGATTTCAAGCTCTTTGATTCTCCTGGTGCTGGTAATGTTTCTAGTCTATAGTTCCTCCCATTTTTGAACTAATTCATCGTTTTATCGGCATAAATTAGTAATTCTTATAGTGAGTTTTTCTATTTTGATTTTCATTTAACGCAATTCCTCTTCTCTTTCCCCGTTGTTTTATATTGACAATTTTAAATCTTTTAACTTCAGTTTCAGACTGGCGTTCTATTCCCTTAATGTCGAGCATTCACCTTCCTGAAAGAATAATTCTGATTTCACACTTGACAGTTCCTTCTTTAATCGTTAAATGTCTAGTTCTGAATATCCTTGGTTACTATCTCCCTGTTCATCTAGTTTTAGCATAATCCGCTTGCTGTACTCTCCATTTTTCCTTTCACTAATTTCAAGTCTTTCCATTAATTTAAGTTGATTCCTTTGCGCAGTGTCTAGCTCTAGCTCTAAAAGTGACTTGTCATTAATGAACTCTTCGATCTGTTTATTGAGTCTGTTGATCTGCCGTAAATGATCGTTCTTGATGCTTTCAATCTTATCCTTCAAAGCCTCGATCTAAATTTCCAATCTTTCTTTTTCTGGTTTGATCTTGGTTAATGTTTCAGATACTCTTAAATATTTTTCTCTCTATATTTCTAGCAATTGCAACAATTTCTCTTTCTCAACCTCTGAGATTCGTAACTGTTCCTTCAACAACAGTGAACTTTATAAATATTTTTGACTTTCGTACTCTTACTTTTTTTAATGTTAATGATTTCGATTCGAATGATTTGATACAGCATCCTGATTTGCAAGTTTCTTTTACAAGTTAAACTTAATGCTTGAAAGATTTTTAATCATAATATCCCTCTCCTATATTTAGAGCAGCAACTCATCTCTTCCTCTATTGAGATCCTCGACATTATCTGCAAGATTCTTATTTTCTCCCTTCAATCGTTCATAGTCTTCGATAAGTTTGTTGACTTCGTCCTCCAGTTATTCATTGGTTTTAGTGGCTAATCCGTTATCTCCATGCTGCGTTATGAATGTATTGATCTTTTTACGCTCTTCTTCGATGCATCTTTCCAGCAGTATTAAGAGATTACGTTCTTAGTCAGAAAAGGGTTGTTCTTATTTGTGAAGGGTTCTAATTAATTACTCCCATTCCTCTACTCCTTCGCTCTCACCTAATAGTACCTTCGAGTATAAATGAACAATGTTGACGATACTGGAGATTCTATCATAAAGTTAGGTGTGAAACTGATCCTGGCTGATTATTATTTCCGATAGTTTGATCAAATGATGCTTTAGATCGATGTAGCTTTCAGTCAGTTGCGATTTTTTTCTTTAATCAAAACCATCAAAGCTCAATGGTAGTATTTCAGCAGAAAGTTCTTGTTCCATCTGTGATAAAAATGTGAGGCAACAACTATTGATAAAGATGATCTATTATTAGGCTATCTCCAACTCATACATTAGTTGAGGCTTATTGCGAGACAGATAAGAAACTCGATGATGCAGAGAAATTAGAACATCTACCACTCGTAAAAAGGCTACCGATTAGTCAGCTGAGAAAATTGCAGCGTGCGATTAAAAATTTCCAGCTGGGGGATTTGTTAGCAGATACCAGATAGCTCTATCATTTTATCTTAGAGAAATTTAGAGGAGAAGCGTGCCCACTTGTTTATTTGCTAAAATGTTAGTGTTTCATGAGCAGGATATTATCCATTTTATTTATTACCTTCCTGAAGTAAAATCTATCTCTCCCCGTTTGCCACTGTTTCATCCTCAATTTAAGTTAATTATTAAGTGCCTTCTGGTTGCCAACGCTTTAGAGCTTCTCTCAAGAAGAAGGTGAGAGTTTGCATTAGGTTCACTCTCAAAAGAATGAGTTTTTCCTGTCCCTGTTTTTTCAATTTTTTAATCTGTCCACAAAAAAATTTATAGCAATTCACAAAATTAATACCTTCGCGATTGGTCATCAATGAATCCATAAATTTCCGTATTTCGGCCTCATTCTTTTAGATTTCCCCAGATATTCCTTAATATTTCCGAATTATCAGATTCTCTCTAGTTAAGTCAGAATCTATCTGTCCTTTCTTGTTTTTGGAGCTACCAAACTTAGTCAGAATTTCCTCACTTTCTCTTCGAAGATCAACGAGAGCATGAATGTGGTTACTAATAACAATTACGCTGAGTTCATTGTCGATTTGCCTATTTTTTGCATTTTTGTCTTTTGCTTTCAACTGTTGCAATTTCTGTAGCTCCCCTTCACAACATACTTTGAGTTCATTGGTGGAAATTTGATAAAAAGTGAGAGGATCGTATTTGATCATTTTTTTGAAAATGTGAGTCAGATCATCTGAAAATTGATATCGTTCAAGTTGAAGTGGAAGTAAGGTGGGTGGCATTGGTCGTTCACTAAGTTGCGGTGATGGCTTAATATCCTTGTTTTCCTCTTTTTTTCCTTTCATTAAAGATATATTTATTTGATTTTATTGATAAAACAGTTTAATCTTATCGTCGCTTAGTCATTCAGTATATAATTAAGGAAAGATACTCAGTAAATAAACTATGCCATTGATTATCTTAAATATATTTGTGTGGATTAATTTGATTAATCTTTAGAGAGTGCTTTTATTATTACCGTATTCATTATGTGAATGTACATACATGAAGGATGAATAAGAAAAAAATGATGCAAATCAATATGGAGAAAGGATTAATGATTAAATTATAAATGCTAAATTATACATTTGCATATCTATCACTAT
>Ga0302280_1000545_pt1 | contig 33400 bp, 16 predicted proteins | sample III_Fen_E1_1_FD_198771 | JGI IMG/M metagenome (GOLD analysis project Ga0302280, IMG submission 198771) | Peat permafrost microbial communities from Stordalen Mire near Abisko, Sweden - III_Fen_E1_1 | ecosystem: Environmental > Terrestrial > Soil > Wetlands > Permafrost | place: Sweden: Abisko... | reverse complement strand
TGATTGATGTTAATTAAATGATTAATGCTTTTATCCAAATCGGTCGGGTTTAATATTGAAGTTGAGATGCACTATCAGTTATTTTCATTCCATACATGATGAGTGGCTAAGATCACTGTCAAATAAGCCGATGGCATGTTTGTTATGTTTTATGATGAGTGATAGGAATCAGATTGGCGAGATTGATAAGATCTTTTCTATTTATTCGAATTACAGCAGTTATCAATTAAAAGGAGAGTGATTTCCTTCGATGACTATTGATAGCAACCTTGTAGATGATTTTGGCATGTTAAAATGAAGAATAATAATAAAATAATCCGATAATTATCCGAAAAGTCTTCCATATGCCCTAAAAAACAATACAACAAAGATTATGGCCATAATATTAAAATAACTGTCTTTCTTCAGTTATTTATTTAATTTATTTTTTACATATCGATATAAACATCATTATTAACTTATTAATTAAGATAATCCCTGGTCATTGTTTAGGTTCAGCGCACAATAAATTTGTCAATATGCAGCCTAATTAAATAGTTTTATCTTTGGGGCCGCTTTTGTATAAAAATATCCATGTTTATGAATTAGTTGATATTGGCTATTTTCACTATTATTAGTAAATACTGATAGCAAAACCCAGAGCATAAAAATACGGCAAAGACATATGATTAGTTTCGTAATCATTAAACAATTATGAAAAAATATCAGTATGGAGGTTCCGGCTTTCGCTTTCAAAAGAACTGATTTCAACAATAAGTATTTATTCATGAGTTTTCATACCTTTGCAGATATAGGGAGAAAGAATGTTTAAATCATATTATTTATTCACTTCAAAAATTTGATATGTTTTAATTTGAATTTGAACGATATAGTATGAAGTAAATTATCATGGAAACTCCTACAAAGACAAATAATCCTTAGCTGCTCAATAACGAACAATGCAAAACACCTCTGACTTCAGGCAAAAAACTTAGAAAGATAGCCACAGATCAGTACGCAGTGAACAGGGAGATCATTGAGGACCTAAAAAACTATGCCCCTCTGATAAATATTATGCCTCAAAGTTCTAAAAGAGAGGGAAGTTGCAAATAGGATAGTGAAAAATATTAAATTCAGGACACTATAGAAATTGTTAAGGAGAGGGACATGAGAATAAAGCTGAGATGTAATTTTTTATTTGAAAGGCATAATTTGGAAGAATTAGCTTAAGTAGAGGGAAGATGCCTCCTAAATTAATTCAAAAGAGAAGAAAGCAGAAAAATGAATAACTTAAATATCATATTGCCAGACAAGACGAGGCGGCAATAAATTTCAAACAATTATAAAATTCGGATCCTCATAAAAAGTAATGGTGACCAAGAGTATCAACTCCATAAGCACACAAAGGAGATTCGAGAATGGACTAACTAATCGGTAGAAGGAAGGAATAAAATACAATTTCTTCAACAAACTTAAAATGTAAAAGTGGAAGTGTTGATTAAATAGAAAAAGCGAGTGGCTTAAATGATGTAAAAAATGGCCAAACAACACAACACCTATAAAGGGTTAAGAGAAAACGTTTAGATAAAAGAGAAAGACATCAAGGAACTGATTCTTCAAATTGCAATTCTCAAAATGCAAATCAATCCATATATACGAGTCAATTTCACGACCATTTTGCAAAATGAAGAAGAGAAAAAATATCTTTTGGAGAAGACTTCCATTCGATGGTAACTTAAAAATTGCAAAACCCTCAAATAGGATGAATTTAGATTTTTTATCATTATTCAGCTTTATCAATCTTGGCGGAGGATACTCAGTAGGCTTTCCTACAACTTTGAAGGGTTTAAACAAATATTTTTTATTGATAATGAACATTCTGAAAAACGAGTTCCCTAAATTGAAAATTATATTGTGTCGTCTAAGTACAAAGGAAGAACCACAATCAGCAAGCTGAGAAGCATAATTGCGGTTTATTCTCCTCTTAATGAAAAATTTACGCAAATCGTCGCTTTAATAAAAAGTTTGATTGGATTAGAGAATGGAATTATTAAGATATTGGGAGTTGATTTTCAGGAAACCTCCATTGTTAATACTCAAGATATTACTATCAGATATTTATACATGGGATAGGAACGCGTCAAAAAGATAGAGCTGATAAGAATTCAAGAATTAACTCGTGAAGTAATTTCAAGACTCTTGCCTCGGCACGGAGATAAGGTTGCCTTATTGCATATTGATGTTCCAATGATAATGTCATCACCAGCAGAAAAATATCGCTATGAGTAAATATACGATTTGATTCGAAAGGAAAAGTGATTAATTTATGATTTGGGAAATTATTTAAATAGGGATCGATTATTTAAAAAGGGTATAAACTTGAATATGAAATAAGAAAATTGGTTTTACTAGCGATGTAACTTCATAAATGAAGTTATCTGTACTGAATTATTAATTATTAATTTTGCTTAATTGTTTTGCAACTGTTATAAATCAATCATTATTTTATAGCTCAAGTGGTAGAAAATAAATAAATGAAAATTTGTCTTGATAAGCTAATTGATTGCTGAAAATTGGAGAGATTTATCTATTTGTTAAGTTATTTTCATTTTGTAGCTTAAAGGCTATTAATTTATTTATGCTTCTATCATTGCTATTATAGAATAATTTGTTTGTTGCAAAGAATAGATGGGAAATCAAAACAATTCGGTTAAGTACTAAGATCATTAGAATAATGCTAAGATAGGCAAGGAATTTTCAGCTGCAGAAGACCACTCTCTTGACCATGAGGACGATTAATATTTGAATCCTCTCTCTTTGGCTTTGGAAAAGGGAATACTCAAGCATACAATTATAGAAGCATCTAACAATAAATTATTATCGGCCCACCTAATGATGAAAATGACATTGCATGATTAAAAATAAACTAAATCTGCAAAATGTCGCATTTCTCTCGATTAAAAATTAAATACTCTGATAAAGTTCAAGCATGGTCATTATAATCGATAAAATGATATCGAATATTTATAGACAAAAATTAATTCAAATTCAAGTAGTGATTAAAATAAATCATAAATCATCGATTAGTAGGGCACTTAAGCAAACGAAATCATGTTTTAACCCATTAAATTAAACCAGGAAAATTTAATAACAATAAAGAAGGTCAACATTGAATCCAGGTATAAATTCGAAGAAAAGATAGGCTAAGGCGGTTTCGGAATAGTCTATAAAGCAAAGTGTTTAAAGACAGGTGAATTCAGAGCAGTTAAAATATTGAAGATAAATACTATGACTACTGAGCAGCGATAGGTTATCTTAAATGAAGTAAGAATTCTATTAAAAATGGATCATCCGAGCATTATCAAAGTTTATGAGGTAGTTTAGAGTGATGATAACTACTATATTGTTACAGAATTTTGCCAAGGCGGCACCATTACTTCTTATATACAGAAATTTAATTAAAAATACTTGGAGGAAACTATTAAAAATATTATGAGAAAATTGCTCACGGCAGTGAGTTATATTCACTCGCAGGGCTACATTCATAGAGATTTAAAGCTAGATAACATTGTCTATTAAAAGATACGAAACCAATAACAATAAAACTTAATTATCAAAATAATTGATTTCGGTTTGGCAAAATCCTGTAATTCCCCTTCTATTCAATAGAATAAAGTCATAGGAACTATTCCTTACTTATCTCCATAAAATTTAAATGGAGTTTATAGCACCAAAAGTGATGCATGGAGCTGTGGAGTTATCATGTACGCTTTATTTAGAGGAGTTTTTCCTTTTCAAGGTGACTCGAAATTGGATATTTTTTGGAAAATACAGCATAAAAAGCTCAATTTGCACAGTAATATTATGTTTATAAAGGTTTTCAGTGGTTCAATATCTCTGTAGAGGCTCGATCTTTAATGGAAGGCATGTTGAAAAAATAAGATCAAAAAAGAATTACAATAACTGAAGCTCTTGCTCATCCTTGGTTTAAAGATAAACCGAACATCATTTCTTGCAATAAATACTAGCTGACTGATTCTTTGGCTCCCAAACTAAAAAACTACTTTGTATTTGTTGATTTATGTAGAGGCAAAACAATCTCATATCTTTCATTGAGAGATACGTTTCATTGACGCAAGTAAATCAGAAAGATAGAGAAAACCTTATTAGACACTTTAATAAAATAGATCGCAATTAGAATGGACATATATAGATAGAAGAGCTAAGAGAATATTTTCGCAGTGAAAACTGTCCTGTTGAAGAAGATGAACTAAAGAAAATATTTGATTCCATTGACACTACAAAAAAGGGTTGTATTGACCTTAACTAATTTATTTGTGCTTTACTCGATCGATAGAAATACTTTCAATATGCGACTCTGTAAGAATTATTTTAATAATTCGATGTGAATAAGGATGGGTTTATTGAAAAAAATGAAGTAAAACTGATTTTGAGGGAATGTGAGCTTAAAGAGATAGATTATTTGACAGGCCTAATTGATCGAAATTTAGATGATAAGATCTCTAAAAAATAGTTTATTGACTATGTTTTAGGAAAGATTTTGAAAAATGAAAACCATTCTTCAATTAGTGAGCAAACACTTGGAAGAAACATTAAAAGAAAGAAGACCTACAGTACTAACTTAATAATCAGTTGACAAGCATCGCATGTCTAAAATGTTTGAATTATATTTAATTTTCCTATTCAAACAAATTTAATTGATTAATTAATATATTCCTTCTTCATTCATTGATAATCAATCCTTTCCAATTCCTTCCATAAGTTCAAATAAGTTCAAAAATCATAATATTTTGGCATTCTCCCAATTATAGTATTTGGAAATAGCAATATGTATAATATTTATAATAATTCAATCAAATTCTTCTTGGGGAATTTCCATTCCTTTGAGAATCTTTTGTACAGCTTTATCATTTTTTTGCTATTAGGAATTGGAACATTTTTTAACAATACAAACAATTGTTATTGTTATTATTATGACGCTTAAACAAATTAATAAAAATTTGTTACTTTTAAGTATTCCTTCATTACCAATGATTTTTTATTATTATTTTAGTTGATTATTTGGAGAAGAAGATTACACTTTTATTTCAGAAGATTTTTCAGGTGGTTTGTCAATCGATGGTTTTGATAGCTATGCTCTAAGTAAGGATTTTTTTAAGTCTGTGTTTTATATTTTCTATCGTAAATTTATGTTAAATTCACTCTATAATTTTTTGGTATTTGACTATTTATGTACCTTTAACTGTTTTATCTTTTCAACAAATTAATTATAATCTTCATCCTCTACTTCTGTTTTATTTTGTGGCACTATTGATTTTATTGATTAATTATTATTCTATTTTTCTTAAATTACAATTTAAGTATTTTGATTTTCAAGTGTTTGTTTGACTTTTTCCATCCTTTCTTGTCTTGCTTTTTAAATAATTTCGGCTCTTTATTATTCTTCCTTAAGGAGTAACTACAATCTAATTTTTTCTGCTTTTTTCCTTTCGATTTATTCTCGTTCTGCTTTTGTATATTTTTTTTAATGTTATTTTTTTTCTCTTATTTATTTAATTCTCTTTTTAGTTTAAACACTATCAAGAGGCAACTCATCTTTTGATTTCTTTTTGTCGTTTTATTCATCTTCTAATTTTTATTTAGATTATTTATGCCTTTCCTTTTATTTTTCCTTTTCCTTTTATTTTTATTTTTATTTTTCCTTCTACTTTTCCTTCTCTTTTTCCTTTTCTTTCTCTTTTTCCTTCTCTTTTTCCTTTTCTCTTTCTTTCTATTTTTCCTTTTCTCTTTCTTTCTATTTTTCCTTTTCTCTTTCTTTCTATTTTTCCTTCTCCTTTTGATTCTATTTTTCTTTTTCCTTTTCCTTTTCCTTTTCCTTTTCCTCATCTTTTTCTTTCTTTTGTTCTTCATTTTTCTTATTGTTTTGTTCTTTTTTATCTTTTTAATCTTTTTAATTTTTCCCCACTTCATTATTGTTTTTATCTTTTTGATCTTTACTATCTGTTTTTCCATTACTTTCCTCCTTTTCTTTTTAATTTTTACTATCTTTTGTATTTTATTTGTTAGATTATTCTATATTTTGCTTTTTCTCATTCTCATTTTTTTAATTATTCTTTTATTACTTTTTCTCTTATAATTGCTCTTTATTTATCTATTTTATGCTTTACCCTTTATTCTTTACCTCTTAGACACCAGTCTAAATTTATTTTGATTATTCTGTTGTAGAAGTTGATTCAGAACTGATTTCACTTGATGTAGTATCTTCCTCAGTTGATTTATAAGATTTAGGTTAAATAAGTTAAGATTAGATTGAAGAAGAGGCTATTTCCGATCGGTCTTAATTTGAATTTTCTTAAACCCCTTATTAATTTGCATGCTAATTTTTATTAATAGTGTTTTATGCAACGTGAACATTTTTATCATTTCCTTTATTTGGTTCATCATTGTTCTTTCCTTTTTCTACCTTTTTATTTTGCAATTATTTATTTTCTATACTTTGCTAATTATTAATGATGCTTTATCTCGCTTTGCCTTTATCGTTTTAATCAGCATTAACCATAACTATAATGAGGAGCAGAAGGACGAGTAAAGCTTTTGTTTTAATATATTTGCTAAGCATCATAAATCAAATACTGAAAATAACACTATTAAGATTAAATATTTATATCTTACGATCATTTATATTGATTTACCTTTCCTAAATTTTACTCCAATTTACTCTCTTAATAATTAAGGTGCTATTACTCCTCTTCGCGAATCACTCTTACTGTCGTGTTATATGTATCTAAATGAGAGATAACAGTTGACCAGTTAACCCGCTTTTTTTACTGATAGCGTTGAAAAAAGAAAATTCCGACTAAGACAATCACGAAAATCATAGCTACTATGCTTATCTTTTGCTTATAAAAGGGAATTTTGCTTTTAAGAATGGTTGAAGACGAACTTTACCGATTTGTCAAACCTTGAAGATTTTGATTGTTTTGAGAAAAGGTATTTATTGGAATTCTGTGCTCATTATCTTTAATTAATTGTTCATCTGTTTATTTAATAAAAAGTTATTTTCCATACTCGGCAGTTTCACTCTATTTTCGTTTGGATTCATCCACCTTATGAACTGTTTAAATTATTGGTTTATTTTAGCTATCTATATCTTAATCTCTGAGAGATTACTACTACTTTGATCCTATTTCCATTTCGTGAGATTGCTATTATTTATTGCTTTTCTATTCGTTTTTTAAAGGAAGATTAACATTATTATTGCTCGGTGTATCCGAATGCTTAGCTTATGTATTCTTCGTTTTTTATGTTTGCAAATCAGAGGGAGTTTGTGAATTCGATTAAGAAGTGTTTTCTGGATAGAGATAAGTATTGACTATTTGATAGGTCTCATCAATATCTGGAACATAGATTTAAGTGCTTAAAATGTCAGGCTCTCTCGAATAAATAGAGACTACAAAGATCAGCACAATATACAATTTGTTCATCTTTTAATTACAACTACTGAATTAATCGAAAATACGATATTATATTTGCGTTAATGAAGTATTTATGCTACGATTATTGCTAAGAACAAAAAAATATGAAACAAAAAACAATCAATTTAGATTATACTGCTTGCTATTTTTGAGATACTGATACCATTTCTAAAGTCTCTTTATATGAACCTATTCCAAACATAATTTCAAAATTTTTATGTTCCTTCAAGTATATTACGATATTTTTTGTATTCATTAGGTTAAATATAGTTAAAAATGTTACCTTATTATTTTTTTACTTGCAATCTGTTCTAAATTAAGATTTGAAACTGTTTTGAAATAACTTGATCCTATTTTATATTTAATTTGTAATTAGGAAAGGATACGCTCGTCAACCTCAATATCTCCATTAACTTGTTTTGCCTCATTGTTTTGCCGAATCAAATATTCGACCGAATTAAAACGTCGCATCTTTATTAATAATCAAAAAATATGATAATTAGTATATATATATTTATTTGTTTTCAATCATTTCAAAAGGATATTTTTCCTGAACGTATTCAGAAAAGATATGAAAAGGCTATTTTTTCAATTTAGACATGCCTCTTATCACAAAAATATTTTTTTCTTTACTGACAGTAAAGAAGAAAAATGCAAATAAATTATTCTAAACCCATGATCGGTGATCTAAATTAAGGTCATTTTTTGAAAAAACGAGACATGGCATTAAGTATTTTATTAAAACTAAACTTTTTATTACAAAGAAAGACCAGCGTTTTATTTCGATTTCTTTTTTGATCTTAAATTTATTAGAAGAAAGTTAACGTTTATAATTTTCGAATACAAGTGTGGAAAGGCTTTTTATTTGATGAGTATTCTCAGTAAAGATAACTCTTGCCTATATCTGGCAGAGACAAATTGTTCAAATGATCTAGAGGAAAGTGATCGATAGTAAAAAGTTACTTAAAAAAACAGGGGGAAGAAGAGAATAGGTCGGTATAGTTTTTACTTGAAAAACCTAATTGGAAGTGGATTTAGTAGTCGTGTTTATAAGGGAATAAAAGACAATGATAAAAGTGTCCACTATGCCATAAAGGTCATCAAAATTAAAGACATGAACGTCGGAAACATATACCTCCTAAACAACTAAATTGACATCATCCAAAAACTAGATCACCCAAATCTAGTCAAGTTTATTGATGTTCAATATACCAGTCATCACTGCTATCTGATCATGGAGTATTGTGAGGGTGGCAATCTCGAAAAATATGTCAAGAGTCACGATTCTATCCCTTGGGGAAGCATCATCCATCAAATTATACAAGGCTGCCAATATTTATCAATAAATAATATAGTTCATAGAGATCTTAAACCAGCCAATATTTTTAGAAAAAATGGGATTTGGAAGATTGGGGATTTCGGATTTTCTAAAAGAATACCGAATTCTCATTCACTAATCATTGAAAGTTGCAAAGTAGGCAGCCCACTTTTTATGCCGTTATAAACCTTATAGCGGAACATGTACTCAGCTAAAAGTGACTCCTTTGCGCTTGGAGTAATAATATATTACTTGATTCAAAGATAATATCCTTGGTATGGTTCCAATTTACAAAGTCTACTAAAAAATTATAAATAAAAAGAGATGGATTGCAGTAAAATGTAATTACTCTCTTTATAAATAATAGAGATAATTAAAGGACTGTGCTGTATGGATATGAAGAAGCGATTGTCAATATCAGATTGCAATTCTACCATTTTTCTCCATTAAAAATCAATAGGCTAAATATAAAGGGGTTTGATGTCTCTTAAAGGAGCAACAGAGCAAGTGATCCTTTGCCAATTTATAAATTACCTCTTGAAGAATAGCATGCTGTTTCTTGAAGATGATCACGTCCTTTACTCCCTCATGTCCAGTAATCTTTATCATTTAACCACTCTTTTTAAATGGGAAGACAATCGATCTTTGAAAGAAATTAAAAATGATTATATCCTTCCATAGGGAAACATTAAAATTCATGAAACCATGTATCGCAAAATATTGAAATCCTTAGAATCGACCATTAACATTCTCAAATTCAGAGATGACTCTTCTCTGTGCCAAATTGGACTTTAAAAATTTTTGTAATATCGTGAGATCATTAAATGTATTTTGGAAGCGAATATGTAAAAATTATCCTCTCTTCTCAAGCAGTTAATTTTACATAACAATTTTCACGATTTAATGCCTAATTCTAACAGGATCAAAGAACTACTTTCTAATTTTACTATTACTACTACTAAATAATGATTTTTATATCAAAAATATTCAATTTGTAAATAGTTTATTTTAAGATTGTTTTGACTCAATTTCAGAAAATATTATCATCATTTAGACTGGTCTTGCAATAGGAATAAGGAATAAGAAAACAATAAATATACTCGACTAATTATCTTCAATGTCTTTAAAAATCACAATGTTTAATTAAGGAAATTGTTTTTCTTGAAAATTATCATTTTTTAAATCATTAAAATATCATTTTCCGATTTCTCTTAATTTTTAATAGAGAGAGCGCTGTTCACTTGACAACGTTTTTGGAATTGCTATCTTTATTGTAATTATATGGTCTCCACGCGAGTTACTATTAATCAGATAGAATCCTTCATTTTTGAGAATTATTTTTTCAAGAGGTTGAATTCCTTGATGAATTGTTACCTTTTTTTTGGTGCCTTCAATTGTCATCACTTCTTTCTATACTCCCATTATTGCATCAAGAGCAGATATTTACACTTCTGAAACTGCATTGTTTCCTTCTCTTCCAAACACCTGACTTTTTTTTACTTGAACCTTTATAAATAAATCTCCCTCAAAATTACCTTTTTGACTTAGTCTGATAGTCATTCCATCACTGATTCCTCTGGGGATATTAAACTCTTCCTTTACTTTCTTTCTCTACTAACCAGATCCTGAACAAGTCGAGCAAAGACTTTTAATTTTTTATCCTTCTCCTCCACAAGTTGTACAAGTAGTTTGCATGATAAACATCCCCTGCCGGATAGTTTGCATGCCTGATCCTTAACAGCTTTTACATTTTTATGGTTAAGTGCCTGGTTTACACCGACTTCCTTTACAAGTTGAACATGTGCTCTTTTTTTCATATTATAATATCTAAATAAAATTATTCTTACCTTGATGCCTCCCTTAACGCTCTCTTCGAATGTAATCGATATATTCATAGTACTAGGCTCTCTTTATTAATGTGAACTTTGGCGTTGAGTATGACTGCGACCTCCTCCAAAGAAATCCTTGAGAATATCTTCAAACCCTCCCGCATGACCTCCTCTTTGATTTCCAAATCCTTTGAATTGACTGAATATGTCCTCTGGATTCGCATTTGGCCCTTGCCCTCCCGGACTCCCTTCGGTATGATGGGTATTATATCCAGCAGCATTTCCCTATCCGTGATTGCCTGTTTGATCATACATTTCCCTCTTTCCCGCATCAGATAATACTTCATAAGCACTAAATTAATCATGAGCTACCCGTTGATTTAGGTAAATTTTTATTTGGCTTCTGCAGTCGAATTTTTATCAGGGTGATACTCATGAGCTAGTTTATAGTATGCTTTTTTTAATTATTTAGCATCTGCATTTTTTTGAACTCCTAAAATTTCTAGATTAATCTCATAGCTACAATAAAGATTTTTGCTGGGTTTGGATGAAGTGCGGTAGTATGAGTTGGTGGTGGTTAATTTACATACTTTGAGAATAGACTATTTAAATTTGAGCATTCTTTATACAAATCAAATCCTTCGAGGAGATTTATTAAGTATGGTAAATTAATAATATTAAATTCAGTTAAGAATCAAATTAATGTGGGCTATTTTCTTTACTGTACTCTATTATATGATTTATGGTCGGATTAATAAATTCGTGCATAAATTTTAATTATCTGGTTGCGGGCAATTATATAAATTAGACTATGAGTTAGAAAGCATAAAATTCGGAAAAGAATTTCTATTAGTTTGAAGGAATTATCTGCTCGAGGGTTAGGGATGATCAGCGATAGTTTCTGATCAAATGGAAGGGGTATTTCTAGCCCACGTGGGAGCCTGAATCTAATGCATCACTCAGAACTATCATTGATAACTACTACTAAATGAAAAACGGTACCTTCTAAAACTTTCCTGCTATCTTACACAGAACTTCTACGACTCCAGTTTCGATTAGGTTTGAAGATAATAGACTTAAAGTCTGTGTCGAAGGAAAAAACCTAAGCAATTACAAAAATTTGCCGATGTAAACAAAAAATGACATCCTCTAATAGTTGTAAACTTTCTTTTATTTAAGCGATTAATTAATTGAATGATGATAATTCATTGATCTTATTATTTACATTTAAGCTTATTTAAAGAAAGTATTTTCTTTCTTGCAATTTCTGTATAAATGCAAAAATACAGATCATTTTCAAAATATGTCAGCGACTGTTTCATTCATCAGTAGGCTGCTACCGTCTTATGAAAGATTGTCTTTAAAGCCTGTTTCTTTAGTCTATCGTAATTTAACTGTTAAAAAGTACGAACAAACAAAGAAGATACCAATTATGAAGTTGGGGTTTATAAAACGCTCCGAGAAGAAGGATGAAAAGATGAATGATAACATATAAGTAAGTTTTGTGATAAATCCCAGAATTCCCAAAGCAAAATGTCTTATAGATGTAGGAAACAGTTCAATACTATATATTGCAAGGAATGTGTTGCCGAAACTCATTAATATACGCACAACAATATCGAGAATCAAAACAACTGCTTTAGAAAAACCTTTGTATTCATCATGAGGCTGGACAAAGTAGTAGAGGAGATGGACAATGGCTGCGGCAATAAGAAGCCTTTTAATTACAAAAATACGGCCCAAGTTAAGACTAGTTACTATAGAGCCAAGATAGGCTACAATTTCAATGACACCTGCAAGAGCAATATTGAAAGTATACGATCTATGAGGGTTCAGCTGATTTTTTGCGCTCATAAAATAACTCAGACTGATGATGGACCAAATTATACTTACAATGATAATGCGAATGCGAATTGAGTTAAACTTCAAAAGAGAGACATACGAATGGTGAGCTTGTCTTGATGAAATATTTCCACCTTGCAAAATTTGTTCATAACTATCCATTTTTAATTTGTAGTCATTTTCTTCTTTCATTTGATATCCCACAAATCTTCTACCGTTAATATAAGCAATTTACTCCAATATTGCCTTTGCATCCCCGAATTAGTGTTTGGTCACACAGAATCGAGGCGAATCTCTAACTTGCTTATAAGCAAAGTACAGCAATATAGTCAGAGGCACAGCTGTAATCAGAAATATTATCCTCCAGTTAATTAATATCATGCAAATGAATGCAATTATGATTTGTCCTAAAGCCCAACCAATGGAAAATACCATTGGTGTTGCTGCTCGGGTTACTTCTCCAGTTACCTCAGAAATCGACAAAAGTGAAGCATTGTAAAAACCTCTAAATCCTGCGTTGAAGAAAAAAACTCCTAATGCAAAAAGCCAAGCACTTCCCGATAGACTTGCGAGATATAAGCCTCCTATCATCATTATGAGAGATTATAGAACTGCGTATTTGCGTCCCCTGCGTTCAATTACTTCTCCATAATACAAACTTCCCATGAACCCTCCATACAGAAAAGCTTCAAAGCAAGTTCGTAAATATCTTTTTCGTTCGCAAACAAGGTCAAAGCTATAAGCAACACTTTTGATATTTGGCGATAATTCATGAGTCTAGCGAGCACACACGGCTTCTTCGCTGCAATCTTAACCTTACTAACAAACGAATTGTGCATTCTGAAAGATAATGGGAAATCCCATTTGTATGAATGAAGAGAAGAGAAAGACTAAAAAAAAATTAAGTAGCATTCTGAATTGATAGGTATGATTGTTACCTGCTTTTTCTAGCATCTCTTCGATTGTGAGAACGCAGTCTGCTTTTGTTGTGAATTGTCGATCAGACATTTTGTAATTATCTATTAAAGATATTAAAAAAAGATTTTAAGTTTTAATAATCTTACTTAATAAAACAATTAGCTGATGGAGCACTTGAAAAAACAAATACCTTGCTACTACTAAATTAAAAAAAATATTAAATATAGCCTTTGATAAATTCAAAATGGTACTAGCCATTTCTAAGCTCAAAATAAACCGTAAATTTAAATTTAAATATTAATTTTGTCATTTATTTAATTTTAGTAAAATGCACAAGTTTCCTATTTTTTTATTTATTGATTGCTAATGTAGTTTTAAAAAATAATTAGTATTAAATATTCTGAAAGAAATAATGATTCATTTTTACCATAAGCAAATGATTTTTCCAAAATTGGACATTTAATCAGTTTTATGCTTTTAAAAAAATAATTTTTAAAATCTATAAGAAAATTAATCTTTTAGGATATTCTCTAAGAAGCGAAAACATTTATCATCAATGTGGAGAAGATTGCAACGACATGGAAGTGAAAAGTATGAATGGAGCCTCTCTTTCTTCATTCGCCCACGTATTCTCGGAATCCTAGAAAATATCCCAGGAGATATTTGTAAAGTAATCCTTAAATGTATCACATGTGGAGGACTAGGCTATGTCCGTGAGCTCTTCTTTGTACGTTTTATTAAATAAAAAATATGTAACCCACAAAGTGAATTCCTATTTACATTGTAAGGTTCTATACTCATACCACTTTTTGGGATTATATCAAAAATACAATGTTGTAAGATAGATATAAAGGAACTCTTCGAGGGATAAACGAAACTGTATAATAAGTTGGATAAAAAGATAAATCAAATTTCATTCTTGACTTGCCTTTCGGTTTGAAGACGAGAAATCATAAACTCAATTCATCTTTTGTTGTCGTTCAAAGATGTTAACAAGTGGGGGAACGTCATCAAGTACATAATGTAATTCCACTTGCAAAATATTTTGTCTCAACAGCACATTCATATTTTTATTCACCTTTACGAACCTATTGAATTCTTTTTATTTCATCAGTTGTTTCTATCAAATTGCCTTTTGCCCCTATATTCAATATTAGACCCAAGTTCTAAATATTATTTTCATTTTAGATGTATTTCCTTAAAACTGATAAGCACTCCTGAAATTCGGGTTTCTCGGATAATTCCTACCATAGATTCTTTTAAGAATCATGATATTCCATTGGAGTCCATTGATTATCAACTATCATAAAAACCAAAGGAAATCCTTTTTAATAATCAATAACTTTAGACATAGATACCTCTTCGGTGAATGACCAAATCACCCTTTCGCCCGGTTATAAAAGAAAATGTCTATGAAGAAGAGTTACTCCAAGATTTTACTAAAATCCATATTATTTAAGAATTTTAAAAATGTTTTAAACTTCTGAGTAATATTGGCCCTTAACTTAAGATTTGTGAACAAGTTTGTTGAAAAGCATCACTTATAATAACATTCTTTAAGATTCAGAGCATAAAACTTAATTTTGTTATGCTCCTTTATAAGCTCTATTCGCTCACTATACTACCATTTATTAAAAACATAAGTTTTTTGCCTCCATTGTATTAGGGATTTATTATCTCCCATTATTATTTTTATCTCACTAAGCGAGTTCCTATTTATATTGCAAATTTTATATATTCATTCCCCTTTTTTGGGGATTATAACAATACTGTTGTAAGATAGATATAAAGGAACTCTCTTCGAGGAATAGACTAAGAACACATACTAAAAAACCGAATAAAAATAACAAACACTTTGGCAGTTTTGTACAAAGAAAGAACACTGTTGTAATGTAAAGAAAACAAATACATTGTATGGCAAAAAAAAAAAATACAATTTCAATTTTCCTTTTTTTATGAAATATGTGTGTCAAGCCAGTGATAATTTGAAATTGAAAAATACGATTTTATTCTGGTCCTCGCAAATCGCTATACTGAAGAATAAATTCAAATTTGATGTCAAATCACAAAAAACTTTTTTGGTTTTCCTCGTAAATACTTTTACTTTTGACTTTTTTAGCTAAATTAATCTAAGTATACCTGGAAGATTGCCATATTTTATCTTACTGCCCCACTCTCGAAGATTACTTCTTAGGATTTTAGTTGATATGTCAATGGGAATATCTTTAAATCTATTTTGACCTTTTTTCACTTCCTTGTCATAGGTCTTTTAGTAATTTTATACAATTTTAGGTAGCGAAATCATTTATTTTGGAGCCTCTTCAATAAAGGAAATATTCACATTTTTTATTTCCGGAAAATGAATGAGACTATTTTTCTGTATCAATAAAAAAATACTGAAATAAATGGTTTAATTTGAGCGATAAGCAAATGAACAACTGCTTCCATTTCTTCGAACCTCCACTCTTTCATATCTTTTTTTCTGAGTTCGTTTATATTCAACACTAATTCTCCCCCTCCTTCTGTATTTGATTCTCCATCATGAGACATCAATATATTTTATAAATAATCTGCCAAAAGAGTCCCAAGAGTTTCATACTTCTTACTGTATATTTTCTGCATGTTTTCCATATAGTGACTATAGTTCTTCATATTGGCTATCTCAAATTTAAGCTTATTTATTGTTTCAGTTTGTTATTTCACATTTTCAGAGGACTATCTTGAAGTCATCTTTTATCGTTAGCTATTAGGAGTGCGATTAGGTGAATTTGATAAAGCGCTAATGCTGGCTTCAGGTTGACTCTTCTTTATTTCCTGAATTTACTTATAGAGCTTTTTAATGAGAGTTTGAGCAAGGGACGATCTCTTAATGAGATCACCTTCGATTTATTTATGAAGTTGCAATTAAATTTTCATACTTTTTATATCTTCTTGCAACTTCTAATTTTTCTGAAGCTGTAACGTAATATTTTTGGATTGATATTCAATTTCATTTTTGAACTGCTGATTTTGAATTATCAGAAGGCGTTATTGCTTTTCTGCATCGAATAGAAAATACCATTGGAAAAGCCTTTGAGATCACGATTGCTATCTTCGATTATCTTTCTTTTATCGTCCGCGATGTTCTCCTCTAATTTATAATATTTTTTAAGTTCGCTCAGATTCTTTTAGAGATTGGCTATTTTGATGTTCAGCAATTCCTTTTGGTTCTAAAATTATATTTTTAGTCTGTCTATTTCGTTGCTATTTTATCTTTCCAATTCCTAAAGTTTAAGTTTGCTATTGTTTAACAAAAATTCGCACTCGTTTTTTTCATGCTTCATCATTTCGAGATCGGAATCCATTTGCTGGATGGCTAAATTCTAAATATAAGAGGAGGTACTAGATTTGCTATTTATTTAGCGTTTGCATCCTATTTGGTTGTTTTTTGAGCGAGTAGAGTATCAAGTTGAGTCTTAATTTTACCATTGAGTTTGGTCAGCTCATCATACTTGCGTTTTTCCTCCTCAATGATTATATCTTTCTGGACAATAACTGATTTAAGGCTGTATAAATGAAGGAATACTATTAAGGATCATTTTCCCTTTTCGTGATAAACTCCATATTAAATTTATTAAGTTATATATTTGATCAAATGAGCAAGATGGAAATGTTGAAATGTCAAAACTTATAAGTTTACATCTATGTTATCTGAAGCATATAAATTAAAAATGATCACCAATTAATTGTAGCCATTTAATTTTAATATTTTTATTGAAGTGTAATATTGAATTTAATTCAAATTGAACAATGTCCAACAAACAAATTAATCCACATCAGAAGAAGGTTTTCGAAGAAGGTAAATACTCTTTATAATTAGATGCTTTTGAAGATGAAGCTGACAATGAATCGGCCTCGGATAACTCTTATTAAGACATTATTGATGACTAAAATGAAGAACCGATCAAACTTTTCTAAAGTTAAAACGTCAAAGTGGAAGACTAGAATGTGCTTGATGAGGAGGGTGAATATAAGTAAAAAATAAATAAATATAGGACTCTTAAAAATCTTATTGAAAAACTTAATGAGGAAGACCATAGCGAAGATGAAGGCATCGAAGATTACAAAATTGGAGGCTATCATCCTTGTCACATTGGAGAAGTGCTCATTAATCGATACGTGCTGATTCAAAAGCTAGGTTGGGGTCATTTTTCGACTGTGTGGTTAGCTAAAGATTTTAAATACGGGAATTACGCTGCAGTAAAGATAATGAAAAGTTCTCCTCACTATTTGTAGGCTTCTTACGATTAAGTAAATAATTTAGTAAGCAAGGCAGGTTTAAATATTGCAAAAAGTTGCCAGCAACGCTTATCATCCAGACTGGATTAAGTCCCTGAAAATATACGAACCAAATAAAGAAAAAATAGAAAGAGATGACACTCACGTCTTAAATCTCCTCAATTCCTTCCTCTATAAAGGACCATATGGCAATCATTTTTGTATGGTATTTGAAATACTTGGAGTCAATTTGCTTGAAGTACTCAAGCGTTATGATTATAAGGGTCTTCCTCTTGATTTAGTCAAGGAAATCACAAGGCAAGTTATGATGGGTCTTGATTTTCTCAACAGGATTTGTCGAGTAATCCATACTGATCTCAAGCCATAAAACGTTCTCTTATGTTTGACTGATGAAGAAATAAAACAGATAGTTGAAAAAGGTCAACTGACAAGCAAGTAGCTTTTTAATGATCGGCTGAAGCTTTACCGTCATAAATATGGTCTTGGCCCCACAGATGACGATGATGATGAGGACTAAAGCCAATAATTAAATATAGAGCCAAGCGGATCTGATTCTAAATAACGTTCTTCTGAGTTATAAAGCTAGATTTCAACTAAAATATAAGAGTTAAAATTAATGTTGGAAGATAATAAATTAAATAAGAATCAAAAAAAGAACTACCGTAAAAAGCTAAAAAAATATGAGGAAAAATTGGAAAAGGAGAATAAGTTCAGAGTCAAAGATGAAGTATTAATTGAGGAAAAATTACCCTAACAAACATCTCATGATAAAAAGAAAAGAAAACTGAAAGAGTTGTTTTCAGCTTTCGACACCAAGCTTGTATTGAGCAAAGGGCCGAAACTTTAGAAAGGGTTTAAGGTCAAAATTGCAGATTTAGGAAATGCATGTTGGGAGCATCATCACTTTGCTACTTAAATACAAACGAGGCAGTACAGAGGACCAGAAGTTCTTCTCGGCTCAAAGTACAATTTAACTGCTGATATGTGGTCTTTAGCATGCATGTCTTTCGAAATGTTAACTGGAGAATTGCTTTTTAATCCACACAAAGATAATAATGACTCTTTCGGCAAGAATGATGATCATCTTGCTCAAATGATGGAATTGCTTGGCAGATTTCCACGCAAGTTTACTTGCAGAGGTACTAAAGCTCGAAAATATTTTTGTCAAGAGGGAAGTTTAATTCGCATTCCTAAACTACAAAATTGGAGTCTTAAAGATGTAATGATAGCTAAGTAAACAACATTTAATAAAGATATCGCTTTAGCGAAGAATAGGCCGTGCTCTTCTAATAATTTATGAGTCCGATGCTTAATTGCTATCCTGAACGCAGAATTCTCGCCCATTAAATGCTTGGCCATCCTTGGCTTACATCTAAAAGCTCTGAAAACTATTTTATGTAAATATTATTAAACTAAGGTCACCGGAATAGCATGCAAAGATTAAATCATAGCGATATGATCTCTAAATTCAAAAAGAGGAATTTTTTCAATATGAATCTGAAAATGAAGATGGGGAGCTCGAGGATAATTGCTAGGACAATTAAACTCAGGAGGACGATTAATTTTATGGATATGAGAAGGTAGGCACCATTCATTTGATTGACCGCAGCTTTATGGATCTCGGATACATTGGATACAGCTAAGGAATCTTTCTAGAACAACTTGACGCAGGACCGAACTGGCAATTTGAGGCCAATTGATTTAGACGCAATTCCAAACCATTTATATCAATAAGAATATATATAATTATTTTTGTAAGATACTTTATCAAATTTGTAATGAATTAACAATATTGCAGATTCTCAAGTATTTTTATTAATCATCTAACATGCTAGAAAATTATCTATTTTAGCGCTTAAATCTTATTTATTCTCGAGAAAACTTATCGCCTCAATATCTCTGGAAGGTCAAAGAAGAAGTAATTATGAACGAACTTCAGTGATTTTAATTATTGATGTGACTTTTTGTTCACAAGATGGAAATTTCTTAATGTAGATCGAAGAAATGAGGATATTTTTCAAAAGTTGTCTATTAAAATATTATTTTTTTACCTACCGCAGCATAATTAATTTGATAATTTTGTGTAGTTTTCCTTATTGTAGTCTAGTTATATTGATTATTTTTTAACTTCCCTATCGAATAATTCAACATGAGTTTCAGGACAAATCTATCTTATCCAAAAAAGTATCCAACTTAAGGTTCAATAATTCATAGTGGCAAATAAATTATCGCCACTTCAATTGGAGTCACAGCGAATAGGACTATGCTGAGCTGTCGGATGAATATCGATGGACAAGATTGCCACTATTTTAAAGCAGATTCCGAAATTATGTAAATATTTAGCATTGCTGATAGCAAACTTAAACGAGAAGCTTTTTAAAAGATTCAGAAATATACTCACTATCATCACGAGCAAAAAAATTCTGTTTTTCTTCTCGAAGCCCTACATAAAGGTAATTATGGAGTTATCTCAAAGTTTTTAGAAAGACTTAAAAAGAATAGAGTTGAATCTTATGTAAAGCTAAATATATAAGAAAGTAAGGGACATTTTTTGAAGCCCTTAACTCTAATAAAATCTTTAACTGAACTTTTTATATCGAAAATTCGAGAACCTTTCTTAAAAATGAAAAGGCACATGCATAGATAAAGATAAAAGTTTGAGAAGCTACTACTATAAAATTAGTTGTAAAAAATAAGTTGTATTCAAAGGCAAAATAATATAGGTTCAAAGCAAAAACAACCAAAGGCAAATATTATCAATGTATCTTATACTTGTGTGAAAACTGAACGCGCAAAATTAGGTGAAATTTCAAATAAGAGAACTAACACTGCAAATAAATTTAGTCGTAGTGAAAAATAACCTGAATGTTTTGATTTAAAAAATATAATGCAAACAGGCAAGGTTAAATAGTACCAATTTAAAAATTCGAATGTAAAACGAGTATCTTTTGATCGAATAAAAACAAGCAGAAAACCATGATTTTATTACTATTATCCTTTTATTATTTTGCTTAAAATAAAGAAGGTGATTTATTTAGCAAAACTCATTTGATATCCTCTATATAATAATTATATCTCTTATTTTGCTGATTTTAATTGGAAAGATGATTCTTTGCTTATATTTAAATTCGTAAGTTGCTATATCTAAATCATATAAATAAGTTTTGCTGATATTTTGATTATCTGAATTTATCAACAATATATTGAAGACCATTTTAATTTAACTAATTTTGATTTACTGAGTTTAGATTATAATAAATGAAAAACTTCAAATAAAGGGTTAAAACAGCCCCATAGAATTCGCAAACAGCATAAGTGAACACTTAAGTATCTCCAATAATGAAATCGAAAAATATCTTAAAAATAGAAAAGAAGGTATCATAGCTGGAATCATTTATGCCCATGAGTTTTATTAAAAAGAACTCGTTGTAGCTGTTATAACCATTAATTTAAACTGCAGCAAATCAAAATCAAATACAAAAAAGTAATTCATCAACAAATATTTTATAAAACCTCAATGCCAGAAAAAAGCTGATCCGAACTGAGTTAAGAAGAAATTCAAATAAGCCTAATTAAATGTATTTGCAAAAGATTAAAAATAAAATAAAAAAAATGAAAGCAATTTTGTAAATTCACAAAAGATAAACTGAGTTTGGCAGGTAGTAAATTACCAACATGATTTCAAAATGGAAAATATAAAATTTAAATGATACCAAGCAAATAAAGAATATTATTTAGCTCAATAATCAAATTATATAAAATTTAAAGGAAAAAAATGAAAGATTATAACTATCGCTAAATGAAATGCAATCTGGTAAAATAAAAGTCAATCAAAAAGTCACCAGAATGAAATAACTAATTAAATAAAAGGAAGTTTTATTTGATAGAAAATGTGAGGAACTTAAAGAAGCTAAAAATGAGATATAATTTCTCAAAGGACAAGTCCAATAGACCAATGATAGAATGAATCTATGGAAAGTTCAAGTCAAAAACATTTCTTAAAAGTAATCAATAAAACAAAATTAATTATCATTTAAAGAGTTGGAGGTAAACTTAATGAAAGAAGAACTGATGAACCGTGAGATCAATTTAAAAAACAGAGAGAGATAAATTGATGAGCTGAAAAATTAATATCAGAATCGACTACTGAAATTGGATAATAAATAACCAGGAATGAAAACATCTTTCGTAAATTCATGTAAGCCTCTAACTGTCACTAAATAAAAGAAATATTAGAAATATTATAAAATAATTTCTGCATAAAATTTGAATAAACCCAAGTAAAATGGAAATATTGTTTCAATTCGCAAACTTATATATTCAAAAAAATCTTTTGATAATCCTATCAAATAAGAAAGTCAAAATAATATTCTCAAAAGAGCAAAGAGTGTTCCCGATATCAGCAACTCGTATTTAAGAAATGAGCCAAATACAACTTCTTTGGAGAAGCAAACAGATTAAAAATCTTCCATCAGCAAAAATAGAAAAACGCCGAAATTAAGTTTAAGAATTAATAATTTGCGACGATAGTTGACAAAGTAATTAGATCAAATTCGGTAAAATACTCCTTTGGGAATACCATCATTAAAAAGTTGCTGATTCATAATGGTTTTTTATTTTGTTATTTTACAATCTCAATTGAATATTTACTTAAAATTATATGATTTAAACAATAAATTAATTGTTAATATAATATAAAAACGATCTTTAAAAGACAGTTCGTTATCCAGTACTTCAATGCCCTTTTGGCAAACTTAGACCTATTTTATGTTCAGTTCCTTCAGATTACAGGGGATGGTATTTTTAAGGTCTTACCAAACTTAGCTTTAACTTTTGGCCGCTTCGGCCATTCCTTCCAATCGTTGAAATATGAGAACTTGAGCGCTTAAATTTTTATTCTTGCATCTATTTTATAAAATAGTTTGTACGCCTTATTTCGTTATTGTAGTTTAATTTCAACTATTTTAGAGTGAATTGAGTGCTCTCTTCCTCCCTTGGTGATTTTATAAACTTCTGATCTTTTTTTAAGTAAAATTCCATCCATGTCATCTCATTGTCTATGAGGATTGGATTTTGAGCAGTTTGCTGAGCTTCATAAAGTCTTCGTCGTATTTCGTACTTTCTTGCTTCAGAATTATGAATTAAAGCAATTTTTTAAAACTCTCGAAGTTCTCCATTTTAGTACTGTTCTTTAAATCTGATGTACATGGTGGTTTGATAGAATTATTTGTAAAATTATCGATTTTTATTAATATTTTAAATTGAATTTTTCAAATAGGGATCCATGAGTTCGCAAATAAATTGAATAGAATGCTAAAGTATGATAGATTCATTGATATGTGAGTGATTGAAAGGATTATTGAATTGATTGCCCAGCTTGGGTAGACAAAAATCCAGCATAGGAATAGGTTGAGGGGTAATAAGCCTTCCCTCATCAACAATTAATAGATATTTATCTTACGTATTTATGAGAGATAGAAATTTTTTATGAACTCCTATTAAAAAAGGCATAAAATTTTAATTTGCTGCTTCGATTAAGTGGCCAGGCAGACTGTGAACGAGCATATGCTACCATTTAAGAGGTCTTATTAGTTGCAATAGACTTTCAATTATCATTACATTTAGATTTTGACTCTTACTCGTGACAATAATTTGTTTTTCAAGCAATATACAGCAAATCATTGATTTTATCAAGTCCAAGGAGAGAGGTAAATTAAAGAAATGACTGAATTGAAAGATAGTATTTTATTTTATATGATAAAGATGTAAAATTGATTTTTTGCTGCTTTTTTAAAAGAGAATATTCTCTCCAAGTTTATGTTCATTACATTTTTCAATATAATACTCCATAACAATTTCAATCGCTGGCTGTTGTTAATTTTAATCATTTTCGCTTCTACTCCATTGTTTCCCTTGAGATTTTAGATTGATAAAATTATTTACAACGTGCTATTTGATGGGATGATAAATATTTGGATTTTGCTTTCTAACTTCAGCGTGTATTTTTAATAAATTTACGTGAATCTTAAAATATGACTATGATGAAAGGAAAACAATGCATCTTGGCATGTAAAATTATTCAGAACCCTATCTATTATCATAATCATTCATAAGTCTTAAGCAGTTGCTGATTAATCCTCGCTCCTTGATAATTTTTATTTTACGTAATAGATTTGTGAAGTGCAATAGACATGTGAACCATTTTATCGAGTTATTACAAAATATTTCCATTTTTATTCGATTAGTGTTCCCGGATTTGTGGAGATTGTTACGCTATCTTCATTAAACACATGTTTTTATAGCAAATTCAACGAAAATATGGTTAAAGGAAAGCGTAAAATCCAATTACTTAGACCAAGGGGATCGGGTTTGAATTCCAAAGGTTGTTTTAATTTATCATAGCAGATGCCATCTTAATTAATATAAAGTTACTCTGTATAGTAAAGACAACGTAGCTGGTCATAATAATGATTATTAACTATCCAATTTATACACATCCTGCATTTTAAACGAAATTTAAATCTATTTCAGCCAGTTCAAAATTGAAATGAGAAGATAGTTAATTTTGAATTGGAAGGATGCCTTATCTTGATGATAAATCCTCTGAATAAATAAAAAAAATGTTCCCTATATCTTCACTATTGTTAGATGTTTAAATTATTTGAAAAGATATTGCAAGGATGTAAATATGAGTATGCTCTTCAATGAGATTATAGTTTTCAGATAATTAATAAATATCACATATTTTTATAGCTTGAATAATTCCGAAGGTTGATCTAAACTAGATCGTAATTTTATTTATTATTATCATTATTATAGCATTTGGAAGATTTGGCATGTTTCTGTTCAGTATTTATTCTTTCAAGCTTTAGTTATTAATTTAATTTGAGAGATAAATTATAATTATTCAGTAAATACAGCTGAAATGATTTCAATGTCGCCTCTTAAATTAAAAAATCATTTAATTTCGCATAAATCACTCCAAAGCATAAATACTCTTCAAAGTGACATGGGCTCTGCCAAATCTAAGCCTAGAAAAAAGCGATAGCACACAACTTAACATAAAAAGATAAAAAATAGAAAAGAATAAAATAAAAGACTGACATAGATATATGATCATTACTATTATAGTAAAGAAGACCTATAGAAGATAGATAATATTTTTAGAAAAGAAAGCAAAGTTAAAATAACAGGTAGCACTAGCAAAAAAACAGTAAAAAAATAAAAAAATATAACGATAAGATCAAATCAAAAAATTGATCAAAAGGTTTTTGCTATTGGTTCTAGATTTATTGGCGATAAAATTAAAACAGAGTCTAGAGTACCCATCAAAAAAATAAAATCTTAAGCGAATCTAATTAAAAATAAGCTCATATGCTAAGAAAAAATTCCTCATAAAAAGCACCTTATTGGATAGGTTCTTAGCTTAAAGAAACCAAAAAATTAAAAGACAAAACAATTGCTCTTTGTAAAAACATAAAAGAAAATTGTTTAATCCAAACCAAAAATTGAAATCATTAAAAATTATATGGGGTAGTAATCCACGCCATCATTTACAACGTCAGATGACATATAAATTATGAATATGGCTTAATAGGGAATCTTTGGGAAAATCTTTATTGGAAAAATTAAAAAAACAGGAGAAATAATAGCGATTAAAAGGATATTGTTAGATCCGTGCTCTGAAAACAGATAAAAAGATATAATAAAACTATTGCATAACGATTTCATAGTTGAGATCCTTGGAACCTATACTAAAACAGAGGGGAAATTATAATTTTTGAACATTATGATGAAATATTACGATTCAAATCTTAGTCATCGGATCAAATAAAATAAGTCTCCAATGAACTCTCTGGAGATGAAGATTATAATCTATCAGATCTTTAAAGGATTATCATACCTTCACTCGATCAATATTTGTCACAGAGATATTAAACCTGCAAATATACTCATAAAGGGATATGCAGCTGTTTTATGCGATTTTAGTTCAGCAAAAATCATCGATTCTCGTTAAACTAATATCTCCTATATAGGAATGAGAAATTATCGGGCTCCTGAAATCGCTTTTGGAGCAACATCCTACACAACTGCGATCGATATTTGGTCTGCTGGTTGTATTATTTTATAAATAATAAATAGGAGTTCTATTTTTAACGGTGAGACCAGTATTGACCACATTTACTAAATTATAAACTGTTTAGGGACTCCAACCCTTAAATAAGTCAAAAATATGAATCCTGACTACAATCTCAAATAATTTATATTTCCATGGATTAAAAAGAAGGACTGGGTTGAAGTATTTGTTTATTTATATAGATTTTTCCGAATGCAGATAAACTTCTTCTAAACTTGATCAGTCAAATTATGGTTTATTCTCCTCAAAGTAGGATAACAGCAATTGAAACACTTAATCATGCATATTTTGATTAAATACGCGATGAAGTCACTTACGAGCACATAAAGAGTCAATATCATTTAAAAGACTTCTTTAATTTCAGTGAAGATTAAGTAAGGGGATACAGCAACATAAAAAGCAATCTGATCCCTCATTGGTATGCCTTCTAATGAGATTGAGAAGTAAATTAATTTCTGTATAATTATTTTGCCATTACAATTAATCGAGGATATTAAATAGTGAGTTTATTAATTTATAAGTTCTCCTTTGATATAACATTTCATAACTAATAAAATGGTTATTCTTTAATTTAAACCTATAAATTAAACATGAATAATAGTTATTCTAAATTGCCAACAAATCGTTCGTCTAGCCAAAATTCTTTCACCTATCTTCGACCTATTACTGACAGAAACAATACTTGCCAGCAAAAAGGCAAATATAAACTGTTTGCCATTCTCATTTGTCGAGCAACATACCGGCAGATGCGTTAAACATTGGGATTAATATCGCTAAAGATGAAAAAGCGACGATAAAATCTAAATAAAATGGCATTGTTTTCATAAAAGAATATGAACTTAAGCGTTTATTTATCTTTTCAGCAGTTAAAAATTGCATCAAAATAAAACAAGAAGGTAGGAAATGTTTTGAAAAGCGTTGTTAACTTACTGCAAAGAATTGAAAAATATAAGGTTAAGACTTGTTTTAATCATCTTATCCTTCGCTATACTAGAAGCAGTCGCAATTGTATGGACAATTTCTACTCGCAGCGTGGAGCTACTTTTATGAGAAAGTTTGTTATGCTTTTTAAAAATAAAAAAAAAGAAGTATTCAACTCAATAATAGCATATTCTCGTTTTGTGAAATCATATAATAAAGTCAGAGTTATATCAGTTATTCACAACCGATTTTAAAAGCATTTTAAACAGCAATTTTTCACAAAGTTGACGCGTTTTCTATTAGCGAAAAATAGTCGTAATAACATTCATAGCGAAGTGGGAAATCTAAAAAGTCAGTTGCAGGATATGAGCGTACAACTAGAGAATAAAAACTAGAATATTCATCGTCTTTAAGGTGAATTAAATCAAATTAAAATATAAAAATAGAACCTCTCCGCCTATCAAAGTATCTCTCATGGAGAAATAAATCACAGTAAATCGCAAAAAGTAGGTAAGGCTAAGAGGCAAAGTCGATTTAGTTTTGACAGTCTGGAAAGCAACAATTTCTAGGATATGAGCATAGGATCTCTTCTAGGAAATCTTAGCAAATAGCGATCTGAATCTTTTAGTAAATATGATCCGAATACTGATTGTTCTTGTGGGTACAAGACTCGATGCCATAAATATAAAGCTTTAAACTAATCTCTAAAAAATCAACTATAAATCGTGAAAGAGGAGTTATAAGTGGCTAAAGACCTCAATTAGCACTTTGCAAACGAGATAAAAGAGTATGTGACTGGAGGAGATGGGTAGGGCGACTACTAGAAACTAACAAAGTAGTATAATATTATCCAAGAAGAACGAGATCAACTTCGTGAAAAGGTTTTCAAATATCAAAAGCATATTGCCAACCTTAAATCTGAATTTAGGATTAAAATGGAGGAGCTCTATCGCAAGGTGCGTAAGGACATGTGATATTCATCTTTCTATTTTTATGCTCCTTTACCATTTCCAAAGAAATGAGCTGTTATTTATTTAAATGGTTACTATCATTTACTGAGATCAGTTATTAGCTAATTTAAAAACCTTCGAGAATTTGTCCAATACAATAATGCGAGCATATATTAATTTAATGAAAAACTCATGCGAATTAAAAAATGTTTTTGGAGGCCATGAGAAGTAATTCTTGATAAATTAATTTTAATAAAATATTATTATATTTATCTCCATAAATGCCTGCAGTAGTTAAAAAAACCAAGGATGCCATTTCCAAGGCTGCCTCACAAAGCAAAGGAATTGCCAAGGTAAATATTCATCGAAATAGAAATGGACCAAGGGAAAAGTTAAAGAAAAAGCTGATAATGCTGTCTTTTTGGATCGCGCTACATATGATAAGATCCTTACCGGTATCCCCAAAGCCGGAAAACACATTTCCACCTCACTTGTCATCGAAAAATTCAAAGTTGTTGGCTCCATCGCTAGAATGCTCTTGAGAAGAGCCGCTGAGAATGGCAGTATCAGATCTGTTGAAACTCACAGCAAACAAACTATCTACACCCCCGTCGCCCAGCCAGAAAAGGCTGTTGTGGCTGAAGTCAAAGAAGTTGCTGCTGGCACAAAGAAGGAGAAGGCTCCCAAGGCAAAGAAATGATGCTCTTACCATTTAAATAATTAAAAAAACTCATCCATTATATTTTATCAAAGATTTCTTTTGAAAACCCTCATAAATATCTATCTTTTTTCACCATGATAGAGAAATAATGATAAGATAAACGATTGAATGCAGATGAAAATCACTCCTCGTAAGGATGGTCTCTAAGCCATTCTGAGTTGATAACTATGCCTTCCGATATCAAAAAGTTATTCCAAAGCTCTTGATCCGATTCCATGACATGAAAGAGTCCTTCTATGAGTTACTATATTGTAAAGGTAATTTCCTCATCTTTGGGAAATTGATTTTTTTATTTAATGTCCAAAGTTTCAAGCCTGAATAAAATCAATTTTTCTACTTCGATGCTGAGTTTTTATAGCTCAGTCTTGTCATTTTTTATTGTATTTTAGTGAATCTTTTTTTACACATTGGACAGGTGTTTTCAATCTGAAATAACCTAGTTTATACTTAAGACCAGTTTTTTATGCATTAAAGACAAAAAGCATGGGCACAATTGTCAATTTTGCCTTGTCTCACCACTTTTTCATAACAAATGCAACAAGTCTAAAGCGCCTTTTTTAATCTGGTTTCCATTAAAAGAACTGACCAAATATAATTATCAAAATTGGCATAAATAATAATAAAATTTTTTATCAATTGTTATCATTAAATTAGTTCTTTCTAGAAAAATTAAATCTACTTTTAAAAACTCTACTATAGTTTAATTATAATTTCAAATTTGGGGAGACCAAATGCTAATGTCAGACGAAATTGCTCAGAAATATGAGAGCTATACTAACACCAAAACCTATCAGAGCGATACCCTCGAGGAGCCAGTAGTCGATACAATAGTAGAGATCTGATAATTTAGAAAAGGGATTTTATGGAAATTTATCAAAAAATCGTTACTACCATGTCAGGTAGTGGAAATTACGATAAAATCAAGTAGCAGTGGGATCTGTGGGGACCACTCATCATTACGCTCGTCACAGCATCTATGGCAGCCTTTGGGACCGAAGGGTAAATCGATGAAGCTTTCACCAGTATATTCATTTGTATGTGGTTGGGACCTCTAATTATCACAATTAATGCTAGTCTTTTAGGAGTACAAGTGTAAAATACCTCTAATTTAGGGCAATTATACAAACATTGTGCTTAATCATTTATTGTTCAACTCCGATAATGATACTTTCCATCGCAGTATTCGTGATGAATTTTCTAATACACTCGTTTTTGTTGAACTTGCTTTTAGGCGGAACCGCTATGTATTTCGTTCTTCAAAGGAATAAAGATTTATTCAATTCTATGATTTCAGGAGAAAAACAGCTTTTGACTTTGTACCCAGTGCTTCTCTTCTATACCTTTATGTGCATCTTCATCGCTATGACGTGATCAAAATGATGTGACTTTAATCTATATTTTAATCATCAAAAAAAGAAAAAGATCAATAGTGGCTTTAAAATTTAATTGAATGTTAAGATTTACATCATCTCCTTATTCAGGAAAAAAATTACTTTTGAAATTAGGCTGCTTGGAGCAGGATTAAACCAAAATAGAGATATTCACATTGGATTTATGTTGATTATTATTTTTGATAATCATTCTTTATCTCACAATTATTGATATGACCGGAACTAACCCCACATTTGCCGTTCCCAGAACTTTAATTGCAAAACGTGGACCTAATGCCTTGGTCCTTGCCAGTGTAGTCACGGGATTTGCCTGGTATTTCACCAACCGTCAAGTTAGTGAATTCAATTAGCGTCAGCAACTACTCATTAATCGTGTTTAAAAAGACGAGACTGCCGAAAAATGTAATTTCAGTTTAATAAAGTCAAATAAAACTTCGACTTTCATCGTGTTTAAGATTGGGACTGCAAAAAGATCAACATTGACGGAGTGCTGAAGGGCGGTAGATTCTTTGTTAAGCGTAATCGAGGAACGCAGGAAGGCTATCTTGTTCTGGCTCCTTTTGTTGTCAACTCAATTAACTACGAGAAGAATGCTGAAGAGATTGAGGGCATGAATCATAATAGGAAATTTATTCTTAATTTGGGATGGATCCCCAAAAGTCATAAGCACTTTGTCTTTAGCACCATTCCAGGAGACGCTGCAGGAGAAGAAGTAGCTTATGAAAATCGAGAGGAAGCACTTAAAAAACAAAAAGAAGATGGATTAGTTCGCGATCCCCTCACTCCTGAACATACTGTCCCCATTACCAATGTTTCGGCTTACGTTCGCAAAGCTGAATCCCAAGACAAATGGAACGGACGAACCAATTACCCAAAATTGCAGTTATTCAAGTGGATCGATCTTTATAATTTGACCAGAGTTTTTCGTATCTTCAATGAGGCTGAAGGAGAGTCTATCTATTTGGAAAAGACCTTGACTTCGTAATTAATTTTTAATGAAGGTCCTAATAAGATCCAGTAATTCCAATTGCTGCCTCAAAAGAAACTGTGATTGCAGACCTCAAGACTTAATCAAACCATCAACAACTTAACTCTCGCAGGCAATTTTGGTTGACTACTGGTTTGGCTTTTGGGGCTGCCTCTTGGATCACCTTCTTCTGATTCGAAACAAATACATATCACATCTAATTATTAGTTTATATCAAAAAAGCGAGGATGCAAAGATTTCTGTTATTATGGACTGTATTCCTTAGTTCTTGCTTGAACATAATCTTATTTTGTTGGATTCATTTGACACTTACTTTATTTTTATTGGCAGAAGATATGAATGAAGAAGAGAGTTACCATTTATTTCTATTTTTTTATAGTTAAAAGAATCAATTTAATGAAAGAAGTAATCCTTTCATTACAACTCAAACATGTAGAGTAACAAAACTAATTGTAGTTTTGATCTAAGGGAATCATCAACCGATTATATAAATTGTTCTAATGCTCGAAATGAACTGAAGTCCATATGTATTATTTCCGAAGCAATAAACCAATCAGTCTACCTACCCTGCATCACAATTGATTAATAATCTAATCAATATTCCTTCTATTGCAATTTTAAATGTATTGAATTAATAGTCTACTCACAAGTATACAATTAAAAATATACAATCATCGCATGTCAATGGCATGAATCGAAAGTGAAAAGGATCGACACCCATCCACTTTCTTAAACTCTCTTGAGCCACTGTCAAACCTATAAAATTCCTGCACTCTATCAGCGGTAATTTATGTTGGTGCTTTTTCGCCGTATATCTTTTATAGTCGACTCTGGGAAGAATCCAAGATATATATCCCCTTTATTATCTTCCTCGAGTATTCTTTAAATAAAAAAATAAAGAATTCGTACTCACTGTCTTATAGGACATCGATGAGCTTTTCTCTATCTCTACGATTCAATTCTCCTGGAAAGCAGACGTAAGTAATTGCGTTTATCATTAATTTTTTATTTGATTGTTTGGTAAAGGAATTTTTGCGCTCTTTTGGCTCGATCTTCGGTTCAGCTAATATTTTTGATGAAGATTTTTATTTTGGATTCTCTCCCAGGAAAATATTGGTGTTTTTATTTGTACTTTTTCCTTTGTTTTAGGATTGAATAGTTTTAGGAGTTTTAAAGGGACTTATAGGCTTACCTTATCGGTCCTAATAAAAATCATTTGCGTGTTTGGGTATTGGTAATTTGTTATTAGGCTAATAATTATGAGAATAGTTTGCAAAGGGTTTATTAGGTGGGCGAGCATTATATTGACTTTATTGTGGCTCTACTGAGGGTGGAATTGGAATGTTACGATTGGGAATTTATTTTTAACTTTTAATAGATTTTTGATTCTTCTTCTCGATGGTACCACTTCTTGGAGGAAGTTCTGCATCATTTCCTTCATCCTTTTAAGTCTTTTATGGTTTTTTACTATAGCTGTTTCTGCCTTTTGGCATTTCTATTTTTTTCTGTGATTAATTCCTTCTAAATTCTTAAATTCTTTCCTGCCTTTTCTTTTCCATTTCCTTAATCTTTTGCTTTTTGATTTCCTCGATATTTTAGGGATCAATTGATTTATCGTTTTTTATTTAAAAAGCATAATTTTTGGGTAAGTCAGAAGCAGTCATGGATTCAGACTATTCCATAGTGACGAATACTCCTCTTTATTCATCTTTATGGGCTTGATTCAAATCATCAATTTCCTCTTCTTCTGCTAGATGTTCCTCTTACTTAGGTTATTCTTTTTTATTATTAATATAAAATGATCCTTTCTACTAATTCACAAGATCAGGTTCTTTAAAATATTTAGAAAATTTGCCTGACGAGGGTGGTGGTCTAGCTTGTTCCTATTAATCAGAAAAGTTTTATTCTGCTGTGGGTTAATTGCCCTGTTATTTTTGTACTCCATTTCTGCTCCATTTTGAAATATATTTTTCGGACTTGTTAACTATCAATTCAATGTTCTCCTCTTCCTTATTTTATTCATTTTCATGCTGATATTTTAATTATTGATAGTTTATGTAGTCCTCTAAATTTTTATTTCTTGCTTTCATGTTGAAAGTTATTTCCTCTAATTTTTACTACTGACCTTTTTATTTTTAGCATTTTTCATCCTTTTTAGCTAATTCAAACTGTGAATTATTCTGCAAGGGTTTTTTAACTTCGTTTTACTTCGATTTATCGTCTTTGAATATCGCTTAAGAATACATTGAGGGAGTCTAAGAAGACTGTCTATCTGAAATTTCTGTTTTAGATGTGTACTCCTTGCTGGAAATGCCTGATTTTTCTTTGTTATGTTAGTTTTGAGTCTTTTGCCTATTTTTCATGATATCAATCATGATCTGTTTTTTGATTTGTTGTTTTTTCTCCTCCTCTTCTGCTTTTTGGCGATCGTATTATTGGATAAGATTGTTGACCTTGGACTTGAAATGTTGTTTTTCGCTTTTTAAATCCATTTAAGAACAAATAATTAATATTATATGATATAATGAGAATATGAATCACTCTGTTTAATTAATAATTAGGGGTTGGGGTTGGGGTTGGGGTTGGGGTTGGGGTTGGGGTTGGGGTTGGGGTTGGGGTTGGGGTTGGGGTT
>Ga0302280_1000543_pt1 | contig 33439 bp, 17 predicted proteins | sample III_Fen_E1_1_FD_198771 | JGI IMG/M metagenome (GOLD analysis project Ga0302280, IMG submission 198771) | Peat permafrost microbial communities from Stordalen Mire near Abisko, Sweden - III_Fen_E1_1 | ecosystem: Environmental > Terrestrial > Soil > Wetlands > Permafrost | place: Sweden: Abisko... | reverse complement strand
CCAGCTCAGTCTTTCTCTCTACCAATGAACAATCTCTATACAACCAACATTGCAACTTATGACTTGATAACATTCACTAAGATCAGTGGAGATAATTTGACGTTTTCATCAGTTCTTACTTCATATCCAGTGGCCCAAAATGCGACAACTACTGTCACTATCAAAATTGTTGGAGGATCAAATACCTTGGTTTTTGGTTGTGGTCAAAAAAACACTGCCTTACTTTCTTCAATGTACTTTGGACAAATGGCAAACACTTTAGGCTTCTCTGCGCTTTCGGGGCAAAAAATTATCAGTGGTTTTGGCATTCCTTATAATGTTTCAGCCAATGTGGGAGATTTCATAACAATGAAAATTGATCTACATCCGTCGGCAATGAATGTTGAGTTTCAAAAAAACTCAGTATCTATGGGAATGGCGTTTGGAGGACTTGGAGATTGGGGAGAAATTTACATCGGGCTATCGTTGGGATAAACCAATACATCGGTGCAATTCTTCTATTACTAAGTGGCGACATGATTTATTGAAAAAAATAATGTAATATACCATTTATTTATTTGTTATTGTAATTGTGAAAAGATGAAAAAAAAAATATGAAAATAAGTTTCAGTAAATTTGAATACTTGAATCAAATGAGAGTAAAATGTATTATTTCTTTATCAATCTCATCTATTGAAGTTCGTTAATTTATACTTTTTTTGCACAGCCATGACAGCTGTGGATTATATAAAGACGGCAAAGTGATAAATAGGCAAAGAAACTTTACAAAGAGGGATAATTAATAAATAAATACGATTTATTTTATGCTATATTTAAATTTGAAATAGGCTCATTTTATCATAATCTTTGATAATATAATAATCACTATAAAAAGATTAAAACAAGCATCCATCGTGAAAGCACTCTAATAAAAAAAATGAAGTTAATTAGATCAAATTATTAATATTTTTTATTGAAAGAAAGAAAAGCAAAGTTATAAATTGTAAGAGAAGGGGATTGGACATCTCAATAAAAACTAAAGAAAAACAATTAAAGAATAGGAATAAATTAGGAAAATGCCATTATTAATTTTAAAACCACTTTCATATTAGTTTAAGAATATCAAAACATTCGCAGTCAGCAACAAATGTGAGAATGGGTGCTCTTGCTTTTCAAATAAATAAATGCGAGTACTTCCTCCTACCTGGCTAAAAATTGTATAGTTTTCGGGGTTAAGTTTAAGTTTTGTCAATTTAATGGGTAATACTGATGGTCAAATTATTTGCTATTATTGTAAGAGTATTATTTATTTTTTAAAATAAGTTGTTCATTGCCATCAATTCTAATAAAGTTACTTTCTATTTGAAATTGAAAGGTTTTTTAAAATATATTTATTTTCATGAATCTCAAAAAATCAATCTTTTTTTTATGCTTTAAAAGTTATGAGAAAATGAAATTAATGACGCATCTCATGATCTTCTTTTTATTTACTTATAGAAATATTTGGTTATCATCAATCCTGCCATTATATATTACATATCCTTATTGCAATTAAATTTGATAGTTTGCTTATACCTAAATGAAATAAGAGGCTAGTTTCCTGCAGTGGGCATCTATTATGCTTGACGTATAAGTATCGTCCCTCAGCAGTATTCAAGACGTTCGCTTTGTTAAGAATCTTTTGTGGCATGTCGAATAGACATATTTCACCAACTGGTAGAATGGTCGTGGAAATGATTCTTATTCCCAAGTGTTAGAGATTATCGCCAAATACTTCTGCTAGGAAATTGGGACTGACATTACTCAGCAAATTGAAGGCATTAACGTCTATAAAAATGTGATCGAGGTATGGTAGTTGGTATTTTGTATCGCCATCAAGGGTAGCAGACGTGAAACCAACATAAATATTATTTTCCAAATGGACTATGCTTTGCAGGCCGACTTAGTCACCATTGTGACAGAAATTATTAATAAATTTGGAAATGCAGCTACGGGTCAATAAGAAAAATAATAAGTTGAAGCTCCAGAAGAAAAAAATATGGATGGGAAAGAAAGACAAATGATGATTGAATTTGCAGAAGAAAATGAAGACCTAAAGGAAAAAATAAAGGAATTATAATTCTAATTGAAACAATAAAAAAAGAATGGAGCTGCCCAACGCTAGGAGCTGGAACACAGCTTATAGATGTTGAGGCTTTAGAAAATGGCCTTCTTTTAGATAATTGCTAATGCCAATCGCAGTTCTAGTTCTTCTAAAATTTTTGAAGAAGGAGATGATCCTCTGGTCAACTCTCAAGTGAGTCTGTCATAGTTGGCGAAGGATATTGTAATTTTTATCCGGGATCAGCGTAAGCGCCTTGTACAAGAACTTTAAAAGACTTCTTCGCTATAATAATAGTTACATATTTCGCAAAGAGATATCAGGCGTTGTGTTGATGAAAATGAGCTCTATCTAATGCAGTTGGGCAATTTATCAGCTTATGAAAAATAATTGGAGATCTTAAGATTATAAAAAAATTAAGTATTTCAAGAGAACTCCCTATTGCTGGAAAGGATTACAACTCTTGAAGAAGAAAAGTTTCAACTCATTGCTAATTTCCAAAAACGGATACAAAATATGGAGGAAGATAGTTAGAGTGAAGCCAACTAAGAAGTGCCCAACATTCGCCAAATTAGTAACAAGGTATCTCGTAAACAATCTAAAGTCAATAAGGAAATTTCTGTGAGGAGAGAATAAATTAGAAAGAGCTAGTCAAGCTCAGATAGTAATGAAATCAAAATATCCGTTAATGATGTTTCACGTGAAGAATCAGTTAGAGAGAAAGGAACATGCTTAGGGAAAGAGATGGATTAACTTCGCTAACCGTAACTTCGAAACAAATTGCAGAGAGAAATAATATACTTAAAAACAACAATTAGTGGACTGCAGAGACAGAATGAATCCCTTAAAAAGACCAACTAAACCCTACAGCGATCAACACGTCAGTTTATGGATAGCAATCAGGTAGTTGTTAAAAAATGGGAGGAGGATTATCAAGGACTCCTTGATAAGATGACGGAGCTGACTAAGTTTCGAGAATAGTTGAAGTAGAAGTAAGCAGAGACTGAGGCCATAAAATAAAATACTGAAGCGAATGTTGAAATTGAAATAATTGATAATCAGTAAGATTCGCTTGCAAATGACAAAGAATAACCGTTAGATTAAAGTAAAAAAAGTAAGCCTGAGGAATAAGAAAAACAGGAACTTAAAAAAGCTTAAAAAATGATTGAGAAAGATCGAGTGGCTTTGTGGGATGAAATCGTCAATAAACTAAAGTAGATAATCAAGAAAGGTAAGGCTAAATAATTGTCCTATGAAAATAGTTTAAATCATCTCAGACAATAGAACTTCAAATTGCTGGAAATTATTAGAAACAAAAACAAAGAACAAGATATGTCATCGAGTAGGGTGGAGAAATACGAACCTTCTCTCTCACAAAAAATTGAGCAGTTGAATAAATCTAAGAGTATCTCAGAACAAGAATACTTAGTTGTTGGATAATAAAAGTCAATGGCTTCATCAAGACCTGTGCAGAAAATGGCCTTTTTATCAATCCTTGAAGCAGATGATCAAGAGTCATCCTTTTCAAAGCAAAAAGATAAATCTGCTTTTTTCGAGCTCAATAGCGTAATTCTGGATGGCATTCATTAAAAGAAGCCTTAAACTAATAGTTTTATCAATAATAATGAGGAATATTATCTGAATTTAAATCGTCGACTAACTTATTCGATTAAATAAACTTTGGATGGGCTGGGACGTGTAGGCGAGCCTGACATAATGGGTTCAATTGACCTTCAATAGAAGTTGTAGAAATAAATAAATAAGATTCAGTTTCAATATCAACGACTAAACGAAAACTATCAGTCTGTCTTCACTAAGCTAAACATTTATACAGAACAACTTAAATAAAAGGAGTCTCTCAAGAAAGAATATGTCCAGATGCTGGCTTAACTCACTAAAGCCGAGGAAGAAGTTAAAATTGGACATTAGTCTGAAATTATTCGGTTGAGACTTATCAATGACAATTTGCATCAACATCTAATTGAAACTACAACTGAAAAAGAGGAAATTTTACAAGTCATCAAGCAACTAGGTGCAAGTATGATGAAGGGGCAGGCCAATCGGTAGGGCAACTGGCAACGTGTCTTCGAGCAAGTGGAGCACACTTTGAAGTAAGCACAAATGAAATACTCTCAGTCACTGAAAGATCCTTTGAACTTTCTCGATGTGTGTCTAAGTGGTAGTAAGGAAGAAGGCAATCTGTAAAAGTTTTACCGTCTCTATATGAAGGAGAGATAGAAGACAGCGCGACTTAATGAGGAACTATAGCTTTTATCTTGTGTGCTGTTAGAATATCGCACTATGTGCTCCTGATCATATAATATTTGTCGTTGGTTGTATTTTATTAGCTAAAAGCTGATCTTAATTGATAATAATTTGAGTTGAGATGTCCTTCGATTTTTTCAATGAGGGAATCAAACCCGAATCCCCCATCATATTCACCAAAGAGGAAAATATGTATGGTTGACTCTATTTAGGTTTCTCTAGTCAAAGCTGCCTTTGTTAGATCCTAAAAAATCAGGTTCAATTGCCCTCGGCACTGCGCTCCAATTTTTAAAATTTTCTGGTCTTCGATCAGAAATATACCAAAAAATTCTTAAAAACTGCAAGATATAGGGTATCAATTTCCTCATCCAGCGGGCACGAAGTTACTCACCCACGAAGAAATGAAAAAGATATTTAGGGGAATTGCTTTAGCTCAGAATAATATCGAGCCATCAACTATGAACATCGGTGCTAATATTAAGACGAAGTTGCCTGCTTTTTATGATGATGAATCTGAAGAAGAGGAAGAGCCTCCACAAAAACAATAAAATAAACCTGAAAAATCAAATAAAACTCCTGAAAAAATACCCGAAAAGCCACAACAATAAAAGCCTCAGCAATTACCCTTACAGCAACCTGCGCATCAAGCTATCAGACCATCCACTTTCGTTCCTGCATCGAAAAACAATAAATAAAATCAATCTCATCAACCTCCGCTCCCCCCACAACCCTAAGGTGACCCCGCCTCCAACAAATTTAAAGATTTCTAAGCCTATTGGTCTAAATTACCCACCAATAATAACAAAATTGATGGAGTCTAAGTAAAATCCCTTTGTAAAAACTTAGCACAACGTAGTAACTTGTCGAAAGCATGGAAAATTTGTTGCCTTACTCACTCAGGCTCATTGACTAAAGGGGAATTTTTTGTTTTTTTATAAATGGTTGGATCTAGTAAATCACCTGAGGGCCTCACTCCTGAACTAAAACAGATCATCGCTCAAATTGATAAGGGAGCCCAAGTTAAACCAAAATAAAAGGAGGTGGTTCCAGCAAAAGATTTTTCTCAATTTGGCGCCACTCAGTTGTTTTAAAATTTCGGAAAAAGTGATCCTATTATACCTGCTCAAGATTCAAAACACGCTTCAACTGTCATCAGAGCATCATCACTATTTCCTTCAATTCAATAGACCTCGAATAAAATATAAAAATCCTTATAAAAAGGACAAAAATCTCTTATAGGAGCTCAGCAATCTATAGATAATGAAACAAATTAACTACACCGTAGTCAATAAATTCTTAACAATATGATGGGTGAAATTGACCAGTTTTTAACTCAAGTCAACTCTAAGAATGAAGAAACTAGAGCCCAAATAGACGAGCTCAGAAATAATCAAAATATGCTTAATGATCGACTTAATAAGGTCTGTGTAACTATGAACGGCATTATTATCAAGCAAAACTCTTTTATAGATGAACTTATGCAGGAGGTACATACACAAAATGTGCTGAATCAACAAAGGGTTGCAGTATTATAGAATTATGTCGTCGAAACCAACGCTCAACTTTAGGCCAAACAACGATAAATATTAGCAATCAGGAAAACAGCAAAACAACCCCAAATGTAATTTAAACCAAAAATGCAAGTTTTTTAGGAAAAGGCTCAATCTGAGCATGAGGAGGAGCGATAGTAAGAACACGAGTAAGAGCAAGAAGAAAAAAACGTTGATTAAAATCACCATTAAGAGGAAAAGCCAGAAGAAGAGGCGGTTCATATAAGCTAGCCACATCCACAACAATCAAATGCACATGTCGTTCAATAACCAAATGCTCCTTCTATCCAAGGAGACAATGTTTCTCCTCATGTTCATCGTGAAAGTATATCTTCAACACAATCTGGGCAGCTTTAACAAGAGCAAGCCGATTATATTGCTCGAATGAAATTGAAGCAGATGAAGGTTATTGCCCTGATCAACTACATTACTCCCATTTCTGCTGTATAGTATCCTCAAATTGCCCAGAGAATTACGTCTTACTCCGAAGAAAATCTCGATGTTGCATTTAATATATTTAAACAGAAAGCCGAGGATAAACAGCGTGCAGATCAACTATAAATGTAGCGTCAACAACAGCTGCAGCGATCATCTATCAACTCACAGAATTTACAAGCTGAACCAGATGACTTTAATACTCATCATTTTCGCAAGGAGGAAGAGAGGGAGCCTCATCAATAAGACTTTTTCAAATGATTCTCACATATCCAAATAAAAATTTTAGTTGAAGCGATCAATTTATGATTATATATATATGATTAATATGAATCGAACGCTAATACTGAAAGGACTTTTGACGACTATTCACGGAGGATTATCTATTCCCATAGATATGATGAAGGAGGTAGCAACATTAACTGGAAATCGAGAAATCGATAGCATACTAAAATTGCAAACATTGATTTATAATATGGCGCTCAAAAAGCATTTCCCAAGTCCAGAAGGAAACATCTTCATTTTTGGGGAATTGATTGAGTGTGTGGCAGCTTTTGTCGAAATGCCTTAACCCGCAAAAAAATTAGCATATTTGGATAGACTTAGTTTTATACAGTATTGCGAAGACAACCGTCAATACGGGCAAATCGCTAGCAAAGCCATAGGAATTTATCCTCGCTTACAGGTTGACGAAAACCTTCCAAAAATAATGAATTATGAAGCCGCTGTAGTGTCAATGGAAGACGAAGTAGGACGGATAAAATATATCGGTAATCCTAATTGGCAATTAACTCGATCCATTTTTGCCTAATGGCAGGACTGCATGAAGGACACTTTATCGGCTGAATAAAATTTAAGCTGTCACATTTTACTTTCGACAGATTCGCTGTTTTCTCTCTGTTCAAATACGAGTTGGAATGCTTTGTGGAGCCGTTTGTATGTTTGGTATATGCACTAGTTGCTCTCAACTAACCTAAATCCCTCAATTAAATTTAAAAACTGGCACTTTATCTCCGAAGTTGACAAGCATACAAAGGATATTCAGGATATATGCATGGACTTATCTTAAAGGACCCCCAATTAACGGATTATTGTAAAGTTGATTATTTCAGTGATTAAAGAGTTTGTTTGCTACGATAAGGAGGATTTTCATTTTAAAGATGCCTTTTAAATATTTAGCAATGTGGACGGCACAGGTTTCGGTTAACTTTGGTAATATCTACTGATAAATGAGCTTTTCTTTAAATTAGCTTAAATACTTGAACTCTAAATTGTTGCTGAGAACAGCCGCGGCCTCATGGAAACCTTTAGAAGGCAATTAGACTAAGACAACCTTGCTTAATAGCTAAAATATTTCCTCCCTCAGCTATTTACTTAGGAGGAATTGATTGCTTATATAAGAGAAAGGCAAATTGCATACTGGCAATATGGACTGAATGATTAAATGATTAAAAATATTTCCCTAAAAGAATTGCATGAGGGTCCATTTAACCAAGATAACGCCAAGTATGTTCTCAAACATCTCAATTACAAAGATTTTGTAAGTAAAGTATTAAGTCAAGATTACAGTCTGTGGGAAGGTAGAACTGAGAAATCCATGGCTGAAAAAAAGAAACTCAGACTAATAGTGAAAACTGTGGGGTAAAATGCGGATGAGTTGGGAAATACATTTTACGAATATTTAAATGACACATAGGAAGAAATAGTGAAAGGCTTAAAAGCATTTGGGTAGCAGTGGACTTGCGTGCAGCAAGTGCAAGAAGATGGTGTTCGTGAAGATACGCTCAATTCAGTCTTACAATTCATCGGATTTGATTTCAAGTTGTCTTCAAAATTTAAGAATTAGTGCAAACTGCCTATTGAGGAGAATGAACTAATTTGGTAAATCATTGATAGACTCATTGATTTCATTAATTCAAGTTTTGAGAGATTGCTACCAGAGACAATGACTAAAATAAAGGAAATATTCTACACAAAAGAATTTTATCTCACTTTGGAGCGTTTACCGAGTTTACGAAAGGATAAATTTTGGTAACGTTTTAGCTGGATATTACTAAAAGATAGCTCTTTCGTAAAAACTTTACTTGCAATAAAGCCAACCAAAAAACTAATTGATCCCTGCGCTTCTATCCCAAGCTAAAGCGGAAATTAAAAAGAAGTAGATATTGTCACTTCATGATGTTTATTGTTATAGGCTGCTAAATTTTTAGGCAAATGCAACTATTTACAATTTTAAGAACCTATTTGATAGCTCTAAATATTGTTTATCCATTTGATCGCTATGGCTCCTTTTTATTAAGCAATTAAAATGTCAGTTAAATACAATTAATACTAATAAAACCAATTTGTTAAAATAAGGTGGATTAAAATAATGAAATGTTTACAATTGTTTGTTAATAATAAATATGAAGCAGCAGACCCTTGTCATCATTTGCGTTTGGGATTCAGATGTTCTTTTTTTATCAAATATGATTAATACAATCGTTCATTTTTTTCCCGTTCCTCGAGATATTTTTTGATGATTTCGACTTTACTGATCCCATCGACATCATATTGCTTAAAATTTTTAAACTATAAATGGATAAGCTCCAAAATTTTACGCTCCACCTCTTGCTAGTTATTCATTCGTAGAAACTGGCTGTAGTTAGAAAAATTCTATCCTTTCAAGACCAGCATGAGGAGCTTGAAGAGCTCTTTACCAATTTCCAAGCAAATGTTGGTGATCATGACATTGAAAGTCTCACCTTGTTAATTGTGGATTAGGTTTTCGCGAATACTATTCAGTTGTTACAACCTATTGAAAATATCTTTTGCGTCTTGTACGAAATACTCATCAAAAGTTTTTTCCTACATATTGTTATTAGTTTGAGCTTCATGTGAATCATATTTGACTGGAATCCGTTGATTCTTAGATTTGAGTCGATTTTCTTTCATTTCTTAGAACCTTTTCCTAGCATCATTATACTTCTCCTAAAGGCTTTCATTGTTTCGATCTGCCTTTACTTTAAGTTAAAGATTCTCTTTTAGCTTAAAGAATCTAAAGATGTCATCGATATCTATATTATACGCTGCAAAGTCAAACATTTAAAATAGACCGACGTTATCAGTATCCAAAAATGCGCAGGTTGCCATTGTTTCATCTTCACTTCTATCTTGATTTAGATTTGGGGCCTGCCAAAACAGCAGTTCGCGATCGCAGTTAAACAAAAAATTGTAGGACTGTTTGGCTGAATCAGGTTATAACTACTATGATATTGGCTGCTTTCTATCAGTGTGTGTTTTAGGTTATATATCAGTGTGGCTACAGTTTCTTTGTCATTTGAGTCATTTCTCACAGTTTTCAATGGTTGAGAAAAACTTTTTTCCTAAAAATCCCCTCGAAGTAAATCGTAAAACTATACATCCTTAAGGTCTTAAAACTCAGGTGTGTCAATGAGCTTTACATGCCTAAAGGTTAATGGTATCTCCTTTTCCTACCTTAAACGTTATCGTTTTTCCTCCAGACTCGTGATTTCCGCATGTTTAAACCTACGTTACAAATCCTATTTTTTGGCTTTTTCCGGTATGATTGTAATCTATCCTGCTTTGGAATATTTAACATTGAATTAATTACTAGGATCAACCTACGTTCCATAAATTTGATGCTGAAAGGTGTATTCACTGTCTCGGGAAATGACCTTCTTGTAGATTGATTTTGAAAATTATGCTATCCGATCCTGCTATTGCTTCATATCTGTTTTGAGGTTGTTGTAGTTCTTTCGAAGGCCATCGATGTCCTCATTCTCAATAAACGCAAGGGGATTTTATAGATTGCGAAACCGATGGTCCATTTGATACGAGTCTGCAATAGCTGCCTATATAGCATTTAAGGATCTCATATTTCCTTTAACATTTTTGTCGCTTTATCTATTATCTTCAATGTGCTCATTGCCAATGGAATCACCAGAATTTTATCGATTACGAAAGTGCTGGTCAAACTGATTAGATTGTCCAAAAGCTATCTATATAGGAGCTAAAGTTTTTCTGTCAAAATTTTTCTTAGTACTCATATAAATTCAAATTTTTTTAATTTTTAAAGCAATAATTTACATATCATTTGTTTCTTGCTTTACTTTCTTTGATTTTTTTAAACTCCAATTCAAAGTCCACTTCCTCTTCTGAAGCAAATAATTACATTTATAAATTACTTATCAGATGCTCTTTACTGAAATCATCTAGCAGCGACTTTACTGCGTTGGTAAACTTTGAACTTGAAACAAGATTCATTTGCAAAGTTCCCCATATCTTCTACAACTGATAAACTAAATTAAGCAGAAGGTCCGGCTTTTCCACAGAACATGGAAGGAATTCGACTTTACTCTGCTGGTCTATAATTTCTGCAATAGCTTTAAGAATTTCACTCGACCCATCAAGGCTGAGATCATAAAGCATTCTGGTCATCGATGAAAGCGTAAGATAATCATCAATCATGCCATCTGGTGGTCGACGTCCCTTAAGCAACTGTGTATAGCCACTAGTACATCTATTTTGCTAAGTAAGCTGAGATGAGGCATCTCCAAGTTAATCATGGAAGTCAGTGTCATCATGCACATGGAGATATAGTCTTCGATCTGATAGATATAGGTAGCATCGAATAGTTATAAAAGACAAGGAGACAATCTATAGACAGTGACAAGAGTGTTTATCACTTTTTTCATTGATTAATGATTCAAATAGAGTTAAGCCTGTCCTGGCAAATCAAAAAGTAAAAAAATATTCTAAACTTATAATTATTCCAGTTTCATCTGCTAGTTAGCTTTGATGTTATGTTGGACACGAAAAGCAGGATTTCTTTTTGTAATTTCCCTATTCAACGATTGATGTAACCACTCTAAGTTCTACCAGAGCAGGTCAATGGAGTAGAGCAAAGCTCCATTTGGTCTGCATGTTGAAATATTTACCCGATTTATAATTCCTCCATGACTTCCTCAAGTTGTACAAGCTAATTGATATTGATATCATAATGACCGCCATTGCTGGCGCAGTCCAGATTAATTGTAAGAGTACTTCCTTGTCCAAAGAGTTTTTTGTATAAATCAGCTAATTTGTGAGTAAGAGTGGTCTTTCCCACCCCACTGGGGCCAATTATAAACAAAGCTTTCATTAAATAATATAATTATAAAAAGCGCATTTTCAGTTAGCATAGATGATAAATATATCAAACAATATAAATATGGGCACATTAATTATGAACATATTTCCATAAATTTAGATTGATGCGAAGGAATAAGTTGTTAATAAAACAAAGACTTTACTTTAGTGTCTGATGGAATTGATATAAATTAATTGATAAATGTTCATGATTTATTAGCATAAATATAGACCATTAATATAAACTTTTGTCAATCTCTAAAGATTGTGGCCATCAATTGAAACAAGGGATGAAGCATTTCTGGATAAAGATGCTGATTCAAAATATATTTACTTTAAAGATAATCTACTCCTTCTTATCTTTTCTGGTCAGACTGACAGCAATTTAGTTTAATTTTATTTAGATCAGATCAATCTCATTATAATGCAAGTATATTTTGATATTCGGCTCTTTGATGTGTCTTAGCTTAAAATATCGAGATCCTCCAATTAAATTATAGAATTCATAGCCGTCCCGCCCATGTAGGAGGACAACTGTCACTAAATGCTAGAATATCTCCTTCCCGATTGGCATCCCAATCACCTACATTTAGCAAGCATCCAAAGTTACTTTTTGCAGCAGTCCATGATTGCCTCGAAGAATTCGCACTAGGCCTTTTCGGCATTATTCCAGTTGTTTGATTCCTCTGATTTAGTCAAAAAATTAATGTTCTGTAACTTAATCTATATCCAATCTGTCTCTTGGATTGAACTGAACAATGCTGGCAAAAAATTCAATAGTTTATTCATCAATTTTCTTAATTATTGAAAGTATACCTTTTGCCGCATGAGGGCAAGACGATTTTCTAACTGTTCTTAAAATTGCTGTTCAGCATCAAACTAAATATGGAGGTATTCGCCAACAAAAAGTTAATAGACGATGCATCCATAAGCCCACAAGTCACCCTTCTCATCGCCAATAGTCGAATGAATCATCTCAGGACTCATATAGATCTGTGTGCCTACAAAGGAGCTAGCTCTACTTTTCCGAGAGTTTAGCATTGAAACTACTTCATTTAAGTTGATTCCTTTATGAAAAACAAATTACCAAAATCTTGCACCATACAAGAATGAGTAAGATTGGCAAATCTATTATCAAAGCACACTGCTTCATCAAAGTCTATCAGCTTAAGTTGTCCCTAACTATTAAAAGTAATGTTTGAAGGCTAAATTTATCTATTTATACTTTGATGTCGCGATGAGCCATGTTCATAGATTTTATATATTGAAGAGCATCAGCTAATTGAAACAGCACATATTTGATTAACCGAGTTTAACCATCATCAAGGAGTACCTTCTTGACTTTTTCAAGGCTACCCTTTTTGCAACACTAAAATAGAAGGTAGATAGTTGTCTCGTCCGGGCTGACGATGTAATTGACAAATTTGATGATGCCAGGATGATGCAATGCTTGCAGTATGAAGATAGATCGAATTAGATTCTTGTACTTGTTGCGCTTCTATAGATGATTGCGATTGTAGCGTTTGAGAGCGTACTATTTCTCTAAAACAAAGAAGATGTACTTGTTTTCTTATTGCGAATGAGGTACACCTTACCAAAGGATCCCTATCCTAAGACTCTAATCAATTAAAAATGTTCACGGAGAAGCTATTATTTGTCTGATTACATGATATATAACTATCTTATCTTATATGATAAAATATAAATAACCGAGGGATCAACTTAAACTATTAGAAACTACATGATTCATACAAACTCTTTATCTTTACAATATTTTATTATTTATAGAGATGTCACCATAGAAAGGCAGTGACTGAATCATGGATGGCGCTCAAGGAAGAGAAGTTAAAATCGGGACTAAGACCATATTTATTGTTTTATGGTTTAAATGGAAAATCTATTGCTATAGTGCTAGTTTTTCCCATTTCGTAATGGTTTACTAGTATAATAGTGTGGCTTAAAGTATCTTTGAGAATGGCCTATCTATCAATTTATAGAGAGCAATCATCTATTCAATGACATTTATCAAAATATCATAATTATCCTTGTTGGCTGAAGTAGCTCATTATATCAAGTCCCACTCCACTCATTTAGTAATTTTATGACTAGCTCTTTCCATTTATATCGTTATATAAATCTCGGTTGCCTCCAATGAGCAATGTAACTACATTCTCTTCTTCCTCATTTGGAAAAAGATCACCAAGCTGCAGCATCTAATGCAATAGATGAAGAGTGATTATGTTGAGCTCAGTATCTTACAGGCAGAGATATCCTTGACATAGATTTAAAAGCTGCTAACTCACCAAAAATTGAAAAGCTCGAGGTTTTTCAGCATAATGCGCAATATAGTTGAAGATATGCAGCACCTACTTTTTAATATCTAGACCAGTATTGTCATACAGTAGATCCATCAGCTTAGTGACAACTTGCTCATTCTGAAGTACGGCAGTGGCCGAACTGATACCACAAGTGAAGTTAGAAATGAGCCAGCAAGTGTCTTTAAGTGTACTTTGATCTGAGCTCATAAGTAATTTAAAAAAATGGTTCATCAATCCATATTTTTAAAATATTTACAAATACTCCTAGCTGTCACCAATAATATTGCCAATGATACGAATAGCGTGGCGTTGAATTTCAGCATTTGATTACTATAATGCTTTTAATAAAGACTAAATAATTTGATCGCTGTCAATCAATGCTGCAATAGACTCATCTCCTTTATTGTTGGAAAGTTAGTATAAGGCTTTAAAAGCCAATTCATGCTTACCAATGACATATGGAAACAAATGCTTGCAAGAAATTTTATTTTCATAAACGTGATTCACCAAAACCCACAAATCCTAGGGACTGTTATGAACTAAGTTCAAAATATCTTTTTCACGGCCCAAAATTTTGTTTCCTGCCGCAATGGTAGCCATTTCCCGAATATCCTTTGAAGGCATTCCCAGATACAAGCTTAAATCGCGCTCAAACTCTTTAACGAGGGCTTTATAGTTAGCATAGTTCTTTTCTTCAACTTTGGCTAAGATCGTGAGAGATTAGTATGCCATATGAAAATCAATCTATTTTTTGCCAGTGATCCGAGTTTGAAATATAGGTTGATTGTCGCGTCGATAGAATGAGATAGTGCTAACAGTGAGAGGGGGTAGAGGACATGGTATTTGTATACTAAGAGAGGAAAGTATATATTGACGAAGGGTACCTTAATAGTTCTTTAAGTAATCTAACTCCTCTATCTCTTTCTCTTTCTCTTAGACCATTTCCTGGCCATGCTACAAGTTCTTTCTTGATTATTAAAATCTGCGATTTCGATTACCTTTGCGCTCCAGATTAACATCTTTGTTGATCTTTTCGATCATGCGGCCGTGCATTTCTCCTTATATTATAAAAAATTAATAATTTTAAATCTAAATATTCATCATATACACTAAAAGATAAATAGTGGTAGAGACTGAGTAGATGCCCTCTATGATTGCTTGTCAGGTCTCGATTTAATGCAGTTCAGGCAATGCTAAATTTAATAGCTCGTGGATTGTGAAATATGATAAATTATAGATAAAATGAAAAAGGTATGAGTGAGACAAAGACTGAGAATATGTTATAATAATAATAAATCTCCATTAAAAAGTAATAAATATTCCTAAAGTGATAATTTAATTAATTTTTCTTTCTTATAATGAATATTTAGATCGCTCTCAAAAGTTGGTAATCACAAGGTATTTATAAGAATAAGCTCATCTTCTCATAAGAAGTAAAAAATTAACAGTGAAATAATTGGTCTAAAAATGATTGAAGAATTGGAAATATTCTATTTTTGTTATTTGAAAGTGTTCTCTTCTACCATTGCTTTTGAAATTTTATCATAGCATCTTTTCTTAGTTTAACTGCTTTTTATTAACGATTGGATAGTTTTGAGCTTGTTTTAATGCACTACTATCTTTCGGCGTATAATAAAACTAATTAAACACATGAATTTTTCCACTATGCTGCCTGCCTCATCTATAAATAGCACCAATCATTTCAAGTTCGAAAATAGCCGCAAATCTCCAGTTAAAAAAACGCCTTCGAAACTGTAGAAAGAAGAAGCATTCCTCAAATCAAGCCCGATTCGACCTCGCACATTGAGCGATTACTCCCCTACTATTCGCTTTAAGAATCATTTTGCTCCCCATCCAACAGAATCCCATCAAAATCAGTAGGTTTGTTCTTCACAATTTTTGGTAAAATCTCCATAAATTTCGCCTTCACACAGAATGAATCTCAAGTAATTCGATAGTAACTCAGTTGTTTTAATTCAAAAAATCGAAAAGATTCTGAAAATAACAGGATCTACCAAAATGGGAGTGGTCATCAGCTGAATAAAAGTGTGATACTCGAGTCTAATGATCGTGCATGGAAAAGATAGATTAATCATGCAGCTTATGTTTCCTAAAAATCTAGAATAATTAGCTGCAATACAGATACAGCGCCATTTTGGAAAAAAAATGGGCAAAAAAATGGTGAAAATGATGATTGCCCTTAAAATAGGGGTATTTACTAAAATCACAATTCTAAATCACCAAAAAGAAAAAGAATAAATTGGGAATAGGCCAAAAACTTTTAATTGGGATCTAATCATAGTTCATCTGATCAAAATAGAACAGATATTGCGAACGTTCATATTTAAATTGCGCCTATCCCCAAAATATTTAATCTTCGCAAGCATTCTGAGAACTAAAACGTAAAGAAAGTTCCATCATTTCTTACCAACAATAAATATCACAAGAATAGTGTGGATGTCGCATAATTTATGCATAAGTAAAATTTAGGAATAGAGAATTTTGTGCAATTGAAAGAGTTAGGAAAAGGAGCGTTTGGAAAAGTTATTTTGGCAATGTAAAAACAAATTCAATTTATTTGTGCAATTAAGATCATCTCAAAAAATACTATCAGGGAAGATAACATGCTGGAGCAATTGATTCGGTAAATAAAAATTCAGATGCGCATAAATCATCCAAATATCATCAAAGTTTATGGCTTCTTTGATGATCTACTCAATTTATACATAGTCATGGAATCTGCACTCGATGGACAACTTAGTGATTTTATGGAAAAAAATACAGAACCATTACCAGAAATCGCTGCAACTGGCATTTTTCATCAAATCTGCGAGGCAGTCTCCGTATTACATTCAGAATCCATCATTCATAGAGATTTGAAGCCTGAGAATGTAATGCTTCATGAAGTAAATCATTAATTATCTAGAAAATAGTAAAGATTTGCGATTTTGGGTGGAGCGTATATCGAGGTAGTACCTTACGGAGCACTTTCTGCGGAACACCTATCTACCTTTGCCCATAAATTCTCATTGGTGATGAATATGATGAAAGTATCGATATTTGGGCATTAGGAGTAATGCTCTACTAAATGCTTTTCAAAAATAATCCTTTTAGAATTACTTGTAGATAGGAGTTAGTCAACATTATCAATGAACCCATTTATTTCAATGATCAAATGCTTGTATCAGAAGCTGCTAAGAACATAATAAAACAGTGTTTGACTAAACGAGCCATTTAGCGACCAAATATTCGTGAACTGCTTCTTCATTAATTTTTCTTAAATGTGCAAGGCAGCAACTAATGCAAGCGTTGATGTTATTTATAAAAATTTAATAATTTTAACCTAATGATTAAAATGCCTCAAATAATGGGCATGATTAATTTAAAAGTATTTTGTTCATGGGGTGTTTAGTGATCCTTAGGGCTAGTTGGATATCATAAATTATATTAATTATTCTTCTCATCACTGGATAAATTGGTGAAATATTATCTATTTTTTACTAAAACCATAAAAATGGTTCTTTATTTATCTCAATATCCAGTTATTTTATAAAATATATATTTATTGAGCCAATTAATGAGGTAAAAGCATGGAATAATAATTCATAAAGATGATATGCCTATTGATAGTTAATTCATTTTGTTTAAAACCAGTAAATTAAATCAAATTAATTAATTAATTCATAATGAAAGGATACGAAGATCAATTCAATATTCAGTATTCGGCTTTATTTACCAATACTTTATCTTTGTACAATGGAGGAAAAGATTTAGTCCGAAAAGCAATCTCAAAAATATGCATTCTCTATAATGCGACTTTCCTCATTGTAGGCTTACACTTAGATTTCTCAATATATTCACGAAGATTTATCTCTTTAAAAAGCTAATCATAATATCCTTCAAGCATTGGATGCTCATAAAGAGTAAGAAAGTCTGATTTGCTGATTCCTTTTTTATTTTAGATATTTCGTATAAAATCGAATTCAGAATTTTGATAGTCATCTCCTAACTTATCTTTTGCTTGCTTCAAATGTAGATTCTTAAAGATAATCAAGAAATTCTTTGTTGGATATTAATTTTTCAATTTAAGTTTCTTGGAGCAGCATTTCATATCTAATGCTTTTTTCCTCTTTAAATGTGTATTCAATAACGGTGCTTTAACATTAATATTATTTAATAGTTAGAAATCAGATTAAAGGCTCTGTCGATGACTATAATTTTCATTAAGAGCCAATTCTTATTAATTTATTAATTTTTCATCATCTTGCTTTTGGGGATCGAATTAACTTTAACTCGAACTTTCGTTATTTTTTTATTAGTAATCAGCATTCTTTTCATGACCATAATCTTATTGATTCAATTGACTTTAATTAAATCTTTTCTATGGATGATCACTCCTCAATTTTTTTCTTTAATTCTGCTATTAATTTCCAGGAAAGAGGTCATATTTTAAGTCAATCAGCTAGTTGTAGTTATTAAATAGGGTTTAAAATACATCTAACTCCTGCATTGTGAATCTTTCAAAATAATTTAATTATAGTTTATACTTTTTCATAATTTAAGTATAGGTTCAGATCAAATTTTCTTATTTAAAAGTTTCCATTTGTCTAGAGTTGATGTATTTTTCAAAAAATAAGTCAATATCGAAATGCATTAGATATCTAAACTGTATATCCTTTACAAAATAAATTTCAATTATTAATAGACCCTTCTTAGTCTGGTATCAGGTAATACAAAATACAAGGAGAGAACTCTTGATGATTTCATGCTATCCTTTATTAATATTCATTAATTGATAGTAAAAGGCTGCCAAAGATCATTGCAAAAATGCCTCATTATAAATTAATCAATTAATCTTAACATTATATAATTAGTTAAGTTATATGATATTGTAATAGCATAACAGATTTTCGCTTTAACATTTAATTCCTTTGATTAAACAACAAATGAAACTCATCTGGATTTTTCATTATTAAAGATATTTCTATGAAACATTTATCCGATAAAAATTCAATGAATATCACAGCCAATAAGGAATAATTTAAGAGATTTTTTATAAGATAATGATATCTAAGATCAAATATGCCAAAGCCAATAATATTGACTTTGAGAAAGAATTCAGTTGATGTGAGTAAACTCTTTCAAAAGAAAAGCTTTCAAGAAGAGATGCATTTTTCTAATATGGATCAGTTTCACTGGTAAAATGCTTCGAGACAGCATCAAATAACGATAAAGCTCTTTACAGGCGAAAAATTCCTCAAAAGTTTATTGAAACTCAGGAATCTGATAAAGGATTTCATAATCCTTTAGAGAAATTCCACTCTTAAATCTTAAGTCTGCAGCAAAGGGAATAGAGTTAACAAATTTAGCTCCAAGTTTCTTGTCTAAAAAAATATAGTGACATTTTTTAGCATTAGCCAAGAAATTCTTTGTCGGATAACCTGAGTTGGAGCTATTACTTTTCTTCCTTTTAGTGTTTTGATAAAGGTCTGAACTTTCAACACTCTCAGAGTCAGTTGTATCTTTTGAAGATATTCTGGATTTTTGTCTGAGTTGAAGTTTTTGTGAAGGAGTTCTTGAAGTTGAGAAAGTGGATTAGAAACTCACAGACTCTTCAGTTGAATCTTTTTGAGTTGAATAATTTTCAATCTATTCATTTGAATCTCCAGACTCAATCATCATCCTCTCAAAAGATTTGTCAGTGTATTCAGGATTTTATAAAATATCAATGAGCCAAGGCACCTCTGCAAACATATTGTGATCCATTCTTTTGGAGTCACAGACCATGAGTTGAGACATGATGTCGGACATAATGTTTATGAATTGATTATATGAATGGTGGAAATTAAACATCGGTTTATAAGCAAATCAACAGCAAAATGTGCTAATTTTATTGTATTTTTACCCTCATTATGAAGCAATCCATGAGAAAAAGTGAAAACTTCATCATTTATGCCTCCTTATTTAGGAGGAGTGCATTTTATGTTTTACCACAAACATCCATTATACTCATAATTTAGATGTCAATTTATATTTTAAAGGTGAAGCTCGCTTGAATCAAGAAGTTCTTATCTTTTCAAAAGTTTTGCCTGCTTTTTTGCTTGATTAATAATAAAAAATTTGCATTTGTGTGATTCCTAAAAATTGATCAAAACATTAAAAGAAACAATTTTCCCTTTTTGTGAAGATTAATTGGAACACTCCAATTAAGAATAATGAATAAAATTAAAAGGAAATCATCATAATGACTAGTTCTTAAAAAATAGATGTTCTGCAAGAATCACTTATTATATTTATAATAATAAATAGACAGTCAATAAACATAATTAAAAGTTATAAAAAGTATAGGTCAAGCTGATTATCTTTAATAATTAATAAGGCATTTATTGAGTTGAATCACTCAAAATTCATCAACATTAAGGACAAAATAAGTTTGCCAAAAGCGAATATTAAAATAATATTAAGAGTAATGAATTAGATTTGCAGTTGATATCATCTACAACCCAAACTTCAATAATAAGTCTTTAATTATTTTTCAAACTATTAAGACAATTAAATTGAATAAAAGATAATCGGTTTAATATTCGTAATTTAGAACACTAGTTAACACAAGTAATTAAGATCATTAAGATAATAATAGTGTTTAGGAATAGATTAGTATTCTATTTAAAACATCATGAATGATTTTATTCCTTTAGAATATATTATCTTTACTAATTATAATAGTGATGATCAAATTGGTCACTCTCACTACGCCAGTGTCATTGATGAGGAAGAGATCGTTCTTCTTCTCCTCTCTTGTCGATCCCTATTATATTTTGGGAATCGATAAGTAAACTCCTTTTCCCTAAATAAAAAAGACATTCTACAAATTGGCCAACTAGTTTCACCCAGATAAAAATTCCTCTCTTGTATGATAATTTCTATATAAGTAAGCTCAATAAAAGTTCGTGATAATTAAGCAAGCTTTTGAATCAATCAAAATGGAAAAAGGCATGATGAAGCCACAGAATCTCTATCGTTCCGAGGATCGAGAATCTATGAGACCAAACCCCGAGAAGTTTACTACTGAGGATAGTGAGAACATGAAAAATTTTAGAGACTACACCATCTTTGCTGAAAAAACAAGAACAAAGGATGAATATATGAGTTTTAACAGTTCCTTCAAGACCATTTCAGATATTAATGAGATAAAAATTAAAGTAGAAGAAGGTCAAATTAAGGACCCTATTTCGAGATTTGGTTTGGATAAATTCAAGGGGAAAATATCGTCTTATTCGGAAAGTAATTTAAAGTATTTTTTTGTGCTAATAGCTGGGTTAACCATATTCACATTTTTGACTAATGAAATGTTTAATGATAAGGACATTAAAGTAAAGGAAGGAGCGTTAAAAAAATTGACTCAAATCCATAAGCGCAAAACCATTGAATCATAGTTAATTGAAAATAAAAAGATAGACATAATAAATCTCGAACATTCACCTGAAATTCGCGAAATGCAACAGAAATTTATTATTGACGAAATGCAAAGCAAAGCCACAGCCTCACTGAAAGATAAAGTGATTATTCCATCGAAAATGAATAGTGTTTGATAATGTATATATCTATTAAATCAAAAATTAAACATCATGGGTGAATTTTCAGCAATTTGAGTCAAAGATATTTGTTAGTTTTGACAAAAAACGAAGAATACTCTTTAGGATAACAATTATATCAAGCCTTAATTTATCTCTAATCTTAATTATTCAAGAGTATTGAACTCATATTTATTCAAGAGTATTGAACTCATATCTAATCAAGATTTTGAAAAAAATTGCCATAATCTGAAAAATAAAAACTGCAATTACACTTTAGAAAATAATTATCATAGACTTGAATCATATTTGACAAATCTCATTCACGGAGAGACTCGATAAAAATCTATTTAAGTCTATATTTATTATATTACTAACTCACAAGAGTAGGATCTTCCCCACTTCTAAATAATTCTTAATAATTCATTTTTATTGTTCACTATACCCGAAGGTTAATTTTATTATTTATATATGCAAAAATACGATATCCTTGGGCTCATCGGTTAAGGGGCCTACGGAGTAGTTTTAAAGTGTCGTTGCAACGAGAATAAGGAAATTGTTGCCATAAAAAAATTTAAAGAATCTGAAGAGGACGAGATTGTGAAAAAGACCACAATGCGAGAAGTGAAAATTCTAAAAATGCTTAAGCACCCGAACGTTGTAGAACTCAAGTAGGCTTTTCGAAAGAAAGGCATAGTTTATCTCGTATTTTAGTACGTTCAAAATAACTTACTTGAAGTGCTTGAAAAATCACCAGATGGTCTGAATCCTGACCTCATTCGATTTCTAATTTACGAGTTACTGAAGGGCTTAGCTTATATGCACTCTTTAAATATTGCTCATCGGGATATAAAACCCTAAAACCTTCTGATAAGTGATAAGAAGGAAATGAAAATATGTGATTTCGGTTTTGCAAGACAGCTAAAGAAGGGGAGCGGAGAGTAAGATCTAACAGATTATGTTGCTACACGATGGTATCGTCCGCCGTAATTGTTGGTGGGATCTTCATATGGTAAGGAGATCGATATTTGGGCTGTAGGTTGCATTTTTGGAGAACTTATTGACGGCAACCCAGTATTTCCAGGATAAAATGAGCTTGATCAGCTCTTTCTTATACAAAAATGTTTGGGCCCTCTTACATCTGACCACTACGAAATTTTTCTAAAAAATCCAAGATTTCTCGGCATGAAATTTCCTTAGATTCACAATCTTTAAACAATCGAAAAGAGATACACTGGTAAAATTGCGCCAAAAGCCATGAATTTCTTAAAACAGCTTCTTAGAATGAATCCAGCAGATCGACTTACAGCAATTGATGCACTGAAGCATCCTTATTTTGATGGTATCAGATAAGAAGATTTTCTACGAAAATTATCATCCAATAACTATATTAAAAATTAAAGCAAATTAACTCATCCGAGTTCTACTCTCAGAGACTAATAGCCGAAAACTGTGAGTCATGAAAGGAAAAAGTATTCGAATAATAATTTTTACAATCCTTCTTCAAATGATAGATAAAGAACGTAAGAGGCTGTGACTTCAAGCGAGTTTAACAGAACAACTAAGCTAAATATGACTCGTAAACCAAAAGAGGATATTAACAAACTGCTTAACTCCAAAGGATTCAATGGAAATTTGCATTCCAAATCAGTCAATAAGAATATGAAGCCAACTCAAAAAATGCTGAAATAAAAAAATATTAGTCTATAAAAACATCAAAACAGGGAAATAATAACTAAGACTCAGACAGGATTTTATATAACAGGAGGAGGGGCTATCCAAGAGAGAGAAGAAGAATACAATTCTAGCAGCAGCAATCACTATTCCAAAAACAAGATTTACAATGTATAAAATTCAAAATCTCGTACAAACCAGCGCACAAAAAATCTGCCGACCAACACTGAGGAGATAGCTTAATAAGAATAAATGTGGCAATCAACCGGGCAGCTGCCATTAATTATGGTCGGATCACAACAGCAGAAAGGCTAAAAATTACTAAAAACACATGGTGCTACCAATATTATTATCACTAACAGCACTTTTAATTATCGCAGTCAGCATTGATATTATTTTTCATTATTCTAACAATATATCTATGCCATATGGATAATCAATTACTCTCTTAGAGTACATTTATCATTTGTATATCGTTCTCGATTATTTATCTGAGTTTATAATACTTTTAAAATGAAGTTAAGCCCTTAAGATACTAAAGTTAGTATTATACTATAACTGTCTTATAAGGAGTTTTTAAAACATGAAGATTGATAAACTGATCATTCAGTAAATTTGATTCCTCAATAATCTAGCAAAGAGTTGAAAGTGAATATAGCTTTATTATCTAGTTGATGTGATGAAGATATTGTATATTTCTAATTTATTTTATGAAGCATTGGACATCAGTCATTTATCGAGGTATGATTGTTATTAATAGTATATTTTAACTATCAGATTTTGTAATTAAAGTTAGTCAACAAGATATAGTCTATGTTTGAAAGGATTTCGGAAGCAAGAGCCAATATGATTATTCAGAAGCTGAGAACGATCAAAAATGCTACTATTCTCAATCTATGTACTCATGAGATAACCAAGGCAGTAAACAAATTAGTCAATATGATCTTCTTTTTATATGTTAACAACCTTGGGAACACATCACCATCATCGATTTGAGTAGAAAATTATCAACTTAGAAAGCAATAAGATAAATAGTGAGGCCGCTTTTTAATTTACTCGAAGCCATTGGCCATTATTAAGAGAAATGTATCTATGTATAAAGATATTAATTGAGCTGATAATCAACTTGGAGACAAAGGAATCGAATATATTATTGAGGCAGATTGGCCGAACCTTGCAACTGTTCATTTAGGTATAGATATGGCGAAATAGGTTCTAATCAAATCAGCAATATTGGAGCTGATTTTCTTAGTCAAGCCAAATGGCTAAACTTGAAAGAAATATATTTAAGTTTTATACCCTTCACGTAGATCTCAATAACATTGACGAGAAAGGAGTTGAGCATTTAATTAATGCAAATTGGAAGCAGATTATTACCATTGGATTTAGTTAATATCTGCTAATATAGATCGTAACAACATAAGGGAAAATGGAATTAAGCAATTCGTAAAAGGAGTTTGGCTAAACTTGAAAACACTATAGATGAGTTAAATATATTTTATTGCAGATGATACATTCCTAAATGATAGTGGAATCAAGTAACTAATCAGTGGCAGATGGCTGAATTTGAAAGAATTATCTCTTAGTAAATACAATATTTATTCAGGAAGCAATCATATTACGAGCAAGGGCATTAAATACTTAACCCAAGCGCATTTTGCACAATTATAACATATATTTTTGGGTAAATCTATCATTATACAGATCATAACCACCTAGAAAACTAAGGAGTAGCGCATTTGGTCAAGGCTAACTGGAAATATCTCTAAAGACTCTAACTTAGTTTTTATTTCATCATTTAGGTGATAATTTTATAGGAAATTAAGGAGCTGCAAATCTTTGTAAGGCAAGCTGGAAAAGTTTAATTGAGCTCAACATTTAAGCGAACTCACTAACAGCTTTTGGGGTAATAAATATTCTGAAAATCGAAATGAATTTAGCCAAGATAAGGGAGATATATCCATGTATTGATAAATGTATTTAGGGAGCAAAGGGATAACTGGGGAACAACGTTTATGGCTAACTTCTTTTATTAAGAATAGATACCTATAAGGAATTTATATTCCAACTCTTTGATTTTGTTTATGATGATATTAAAATTATTATTATTAATTATATTTGAGTCAATAACTGAGATTTTATAGTTATTTTGTATTAGTAGGCGAGATAGTTACTAACTAGGTAGATTATATATTTTAAAAATACATTAAAATACAATATTTATCAAATAACGCAAAATATCAATTTCTCTCGTTTTATTATATTGGGAAAATAAATAAAATTAAGATAATTAACGTCATCAAGTTAAAATGCCAGTTTGCAAGTGGTAAGAAGGCAATTAATCTTTTTCATCTATTTCTTTATTTTTAATTACAAAATTCAGAAAAAATTAAGAATTATCATTAAATTCTTCGATGAGTAATTCCAAAAGTTCAACCAAATTCCCAAGTCGATTTTTAATAGAAAGAAATCTAAAAAGAGCGTAGGCATCCATCTAAACTCAAATACATCATGCCAAGGTCTAAAGATTATCTTTATCTGTGGGTTGTTCAACACTCCCCTTTTTAAAAAGGTTTAATATCAAACGAACTTAAAGTTCGGCCAAGATTAATACAGCCCCTTTTTGTTCGTCTTCATCTCAATAATCATTCTTGAAGAAAATAATAGTGGAGAACCGAGTGAGCCATTCTCCATTATAAGTAAAAAACGAAGTATAAAGACGAGTAAGAATAAAAAAAAGAAGTGCTCAATTCAACAAAATTACTCGCAACATATTCATTGATAATAAAATATTTAAGTAAAAAGATATCTTATAAAACAAGGAGGCCTACTCTATTTCAGAAATCAATTGTTGCGTAATATTTTGATTTTTATTTGCCGATAATGATGATAAATTGAAAGGAACAACTCTAATTACATTCACTCCGTAAATTATATTTGTAAAATATAATAACATTTAGGAATAGTTTACCAACATATAATCAATTTAATTTTATATCGTATCAAAGCTCTAAACAAATTAGATATGACGCACAATCAAAAAGCGAGAAATCAACGTGTATCGAAATATTTATTTAGATTTAGAGAAAAGATAGTGATGAGGAAGAGGAAAATAATTTATATTTGATCGATATCAATTAGTATAGTTTTCACTATAAAGTTAGGAAAAATAGATGCTTGTTGCCAAACCTAAAAGGATGTTCAATACCTTGAGCAGGTTGGAAGAAAAAGAGATTGATACATCTAAAATTGTTCTTAAAAAGAAATAAAAAAAAGTTATGACATGGGCAGGATCTAACGAACCCTAACCCGAGATGTTCAACTTATTGGATCACGAAACTTAATTTTTTAGTTTAACTGATAGTGCTCTCAATAAACAGATATAAGAAGTATTTATAAATTGAAATAGAAAATCAAATATACTAAGTCAAACAAATAAAATTTTGGGAAGACAAATAGTATTTCATATTAACAAACAGACATGTGGACTGATAAACAGATGGAAATGCATGAAGAGATGCGAGAAGGCTATGAAGCATATTTGGAAGGTTGCTATTCTCAGAAAGTTCCTTATAGATTTCATGGTTCTCGTGGATATCGTGGATATCGTGGGTATCGTGGGTATTGATATCCTTCCTCAAATATATTATATTTGCAATTTTGTTTGAATATTTTTTACTTATCTAAACGAAAATTAAGATAGATGGCGTATCACATAAAGAATCAAATCATTCAACAAACGACCACATAGGAATCTGGAACTTTTAGCTTTTAACATCATGAAACTTTGTCTTTATTGGATCTCCAATCTTGACCTTATTTTCGATAGTAGGCATCACTAACTTACGATCTAAAACAGCCTACCAATCCACATCAGCCAGCCATGGATGTTATTTTATTGAATCTGCATCCTTTTCGAATCCCAACCTTTTATCTGGGTTTTGTGCTAGTAATTTTTTTATCAGATCTCTGAATATTTCAGGAGTTTGTTTAGGGAAACGAATAACTCCTTGTCTAACGAGATCATAGAGTTCAGCCTTTGTATCAGCATAAAAGGGAGGAAAACCTGTGTAAAGCTCATAAACAACTACTCCAAATTCATACCAATCTGCCATTCTGGTATGACCTTTTTTATTGATAATTTAAAGGGGAAGATAAGCAGGAGTACCACAAAAAGATTTATTTAGTGAGTCTATGTTTTAAGTGCGTTTCGACAGACCAAAGTCAGTAATCAAAGCATGCCCTTCTCGATCTAACACAATATTTTCTGGCTTGAGATCTCGATAGAGGATGTTATTTTTATGTAATGCTTCTAAGCCCAACAAAATTTAGCAGGCATAATTTTTAACTACCTTTTATTCAAACTTTTTTTTCTTTTATAAAAGCTTGGAAAGATCACCACCCTCACAATAATCCATCACAAGAAAGAGATGTGTTTCAGTCTGGAAAGCATATCTAAGTTTAACAATGAAGGGATGGTTAATCAAACTCAAGATATCTTTTTCAGTCTGAATATAGCGATATAGACTAGTTCCAAAGACTCTTTCTTTTCGAATTGCCTTGAGTGCATATAATTTTTCGATTGTGCCTTTTCTTACTAGATAGACTTCGCCGAAGGCACCCTCTCCAATTTTTTTATAGAATTTAAAACAGGAAAGAGAAATAGTCTCAATTTTGTGAGATTCCCTGATGAATTCATACATCTTAAATATGTTTTTGCGCCTCATGCCTGTAACATTCAATTTTTATTTTTTTTATTACTTTACGACTACTGGCTTATTTTCGTCTTATCGCTAAGGCTTATATTGTAGCATCTTTTAGACCATCGCTTTACGGTTTGACATAGATCTGAATCGATAAAGTAAATCTGCTTCCTCTTATCGATTATTATTGCTTGTATATTTATTGAAAATGGAAGTGAACTGGCTCGAGGCTAAATCAGGTGCAGTCATTCCGCAGCTATTCTTAATTTATAGAGAAGCTTTATTCTACAAAAGCATCTCAATAATATTTTTATAACCAAGTTAGGCTGCGTAATGTAAGGCTGTATTAAAATCTTTATCTTGCTGGTCAATGGTTACTCCTGCACTGATCAAAAGCTGACAGTTCTCAATGTTATTAGATTTAGCAGCAATATGGAGAGGAGTTTCTCCAAAATCTGTTGTTACATTGATGTTTATGCGAGGATGATTGATTAAACGACTGATAATTTGAATTGAAGAGTGCATGGCTGCGTAATGAAGGGGCGACCAGTTAGACTGAAAACGATAGTTGATGTCAATGGGTAACTGCTTGTTCCCTTTTTCAAGAAAATTAAAAACAGCATAGGGTTGATTTTTTAAAATGGCTTGGAGAAACTGTTGGTGGATGCGATCCAATTATTTCCAATTATCCTCCCATATTGATTTCTGGTTGGCGGCTTGTACCTTCTCGATGCTTTCCTCTAGCTTCTCATAGATATACTATTAACCAGCTTCTTCCTTTCTTAAGGGACGGTGATTTTGTGGCAGATATAGTGACTTCTTAAACGAAGGATCCAAGACGCTTTCAACATCAACAATGCGACTATCTATTATCTTTCCTTTTGAACGATCCACGATAATGAGTTTGCGCTATTAAGTGTTGTATCGATTACGAATGATGGAATCGATGTCGCATTATTACTGATTTAGTAGGCTTTCAGTCAATCGGCATATGGTTACCTAGGATGGACTTTGAGTCTTGGGATTTGGCTGACCGAGGAGAGATGCCTGCAAGGACATATGATGATTAGACTGAGTAATGAAAGAATATATTTGATTGTATTGTCATACCATAACAGTACATTCATCCATTTAAAATAAAATTAGAATTTTATATATTTTTTGTTGTAATTTTTCTGCTAATTCATTCTCCTTGCTTCTTAATTTATTCCCAATTTATTTTTCTCTGTTTCCGATGAAGGTTTCATATTTAAAATTACTAATAATAATCGTTTATATATCTTACTATCGTATAAATAAAAAATAATTTCCAAAATACTATCTTATCAATGAAAAATAGTTTATTGAATCAGCCAAAATATTTTTTTTTAATAACTAAGCAAGTTGTTGGAAATATTACTTTAAGGATGTGCTTCTCTTTAACATTTGCATTTCCTGTATTTTGATTTCTATGAAACTTTTACATTACTTCTGCTTTCAAGTCTTAGAAAGTTGAACATATACTTTTTTATAATATCATCTCAACTTCAATTTATATTTTTTGTTAAACGATGATCCATGAAATAACTTTTTGAAAAAACTGACAATATATAAAAATAGTACTGATTTTATCAACTCATTTAGATACAAACCGGCATAAAATGATCAAAAAAAGTAATATAATTCATTTATATTATCCCTAAGAAATTAATACTTTTCACTCTATATTGATTTGAGGTCGGCGAGTCAATCACTAGAAAATAATCAGATTATTGTAGCTTAAATAGTCTTTTTGACACCCAAGATATAAAAATATCTTATCGATTTTTTATTCCCAAAACTATTTCAAATAAATCTTTCTCATTTCTGATCAACTAAATAAAAAATAATTCAATTATAAAATATCTATAAAATTTTTCATAGATCAATTCTAACTTGATTCCATTGACTGAGTAATAACTCTTCTCTTTTTCAAATGCTCATTCTTTACGCCCTTTATTATTCTTTTAGATGTGATTATTGCCAAAATACTAGCATTTCTCATAAAATGATAGGCCACTACTCTGAACAACCAGCAAACTTCATCCAAACTGATAATTTTAGTAAATGACAATATGGCCATGATCCCAGGAGCATTCTTGATGATGGCTTTAGGGGTAAAGTATTTTAAGACGTTAGTTTTATTCAAATACTTTCTTCCTTGTTTGAATTTAATTAACTTAATAATATCGCAAAGAATACATTTTATTTATTATTCTTACATTTAAAACCTTCCCAGTCGCTTGATAGCTCTATCAATCAACTGTTATGATATTGATGACTTAATAAAAAATGAATATAACTGATTTACTAAATTTCCTTCAGAATTCTTTTTTGCACTTATTAAATTTTTACAGATTTTTGCAGATTTAGAGATCTTGATTTTATGGCCGCTCTTTCTCTTTTTAGTTTGGGAGTTTCTTTTCTTTTTTTCATTTATTTAAATCTCAGGATTGCTTCTTTCTTGATAATCCATGTTTTCTGGCAAATGTTATATTCTTTAAGACTATTAATCAGGAATAAATGGCTGATTTATCATTAAGACAGGTTAAATCCAGTTCCAATTCTTAAGCAAACCTTAACTATAGTAATAGCTAGCCCAAGAGCATAGAAAATATATCATTTGTTAATTTAAAAATATATTATATATAATCACATCCCTTTAATTACTACAGAAGATTTTTAAAAGAAATAAAATTATTGGTAATTTTAAGGAAAGAATAATCAATTGCGAAAGAATATATTTTTACATTTTTACATTGAAATGATTGGTGGTTTTTAAATATTTATTGGGGTTTTTCAAATGAATGAATGTAAACTATAAATCAATATCATGAGCACAGAAAAACCATATACAATTAGTTCCTAACGTTTTTTCTTTTAGAATGAGGAAAGCATAGAAATTACTCGAAATAAAATATCGAAAATGTTTAAACTATCAACTTTGTTAATAAAGAGTTTTAATTGATGTTGCTTTAATTTTAAGAAGGCTAAGAGCTGAAAACCATTTAAATTACCAAAATAACTGATGTTTTTGTGATTTGTTAATGTTTTAATTCATAAAGTCGATGAGTAAATATAAAAACTTATTCATAAAAAAAACATGATCTATTTATCAATACAGTCCTCTTTTGTTATTAATCACCTGAAATCAGTTAGTTATTGCCTTCTCAAACTTAAAAATCATCAAATGCTTGCTTGAAATCATAAACTATTTTTAAAATAACATTTAATTTTTAAAACTCAATCGTAAATAGAAATTATAGCCTTTAGGGGGTTTTCTATAATATTATTAAGATATTTTTTAAACAATGTTTCATTAGAAATATAGACTCATTCCAATATTAATGCATGGTATATTATTATTACATTGTGAGGATTTGTATCAGAGTTGTTATACAAATAAAATAAAATATTTTTATGGGCTAAAGCATGGATATTGCTTTCACCATATACATTCTTTCATCATTTATATTTAATAATACAAATTTATTCAAAAATTTCAATGTAAGAGCTTAAGTCTATCTAGGATAAGCTAAACAACCTTTGTTCAGAGCATGATGAACTCATGACTGTCTTATAGATCTACGATTTTATACCAAATATCAAATCATGGCAATTGTTAAATAAAAATATATCGTCGAAGATAACGATGTATGAACAACAAATATAGGAAATGGAGTAGCATCATTCAAGAGTTAAAATTAGAGAAGAAATACACGAAAAAAGTATACATGATGAAGCGAAAGCATCGATCTCCATAATTGAAAAAAATATGAACGATCTTAAAATAAAGCATTAAAATCAGCATATAAAGTTGGCTTCTTTTGAAGCGAAAAGCACAAGCAACAACAAATAACTAATGCCAAGAATATAAAGTACTAAGAAATAAGTGCAGTTGAAGATAGATAAGCATTATAAATAACTCAATTCGGTTATTGTCGAATATAAAACATCTCTATAGTTGGCATCTCTGGAAATAAAAGATCTCAATTGTAGTAATGATGATATGCTCAAGAAATATGCTTCTCTCTGTCTCTCAAAAGAAAATTACGATTATGATAAATTGGCTCATCAAATAGAATTTCTTAAATTAGAGTTAGGAAGACCAGATTTTGAAGATTTGTTTAAGTTCACCTATAAAAATATTAAAGAGTCAATTAAAAAATAAATTTCATTTGTTTCTCTTTCAGAAAAACTGATCTTTCCCTTGAATTAAGTTTAGGCTGACAAATCGTACAAAAAGGAAACTTTTAAGATTTTTGAAAGCTCTTATTTCAATTTATGGTACAGAATTAAAGGGATGAAAAATGCAGCTGCCAACTAATTATTGTGGAAGTATGCTCATTAGTAAAATAAAATGGCTGTGAATAAATTGGAAAAACAAATTAACTAGGGTATTAGAGAGCTAGAGAATTTGGCATAGCTATTGCAAGACAGCATCGAACAACTCAGAGATACTCAAAATTTATGATATTTAGTTACTCTTATACTTGACTGCATTCTTCCATGAATACAATGTCAATAAATATTGTTTTTTAAATTTTATGGCAGGCTTCAATTTTTTATTTGCCTCCTCTCCTAAACCTTCAAAGGCCTCAGTTAATTTTATAAATAAATGATTGAATAAAAGATTTAGTATTACCTGAGTGTATCACACTTCTATTATTCTTAATTTCTATAAATTTATACGATGAAGAAAAATCAAATTCTAAGATAGCATGAAAGAGTATTTTTGACTAACTTTCCAGAACATCTCATTCTTTCGCATACAATTCAGCCAGATTTAGACCTTGATGAGAATACTGTTCGAGACCATTTTTGTCGATCCACCCTTCCTTTGAAAAAATACAACCCTCTTAAACTGCAAGAATTGGTTGAATATAACAATCGCGAAAAATAAAATCAAGTCTTTAGACGATTAGCAAGCCTGCCTTACCGTACACGCCACAAACTTTCAAAGAACATCGAATATAAATTACTCACATGCACAAGCAAATTGGTTAATAATAGCTTTACTTTACCTCTCTGCAAGAATCGCAGAACTAATCAATTTTTTAATTGTAAAAAGCGATCGCAAACAAAAAGCCCCGAGCCTCCAAAAGATTAAATATAAAGATAGAAATACACGCCTATATCAAATAAAAGATATGCTAGTAATTTTAATTGGGATGTTCATAACTGATCCCTGATTGGCTGTATTCACTATGATTAATAATAAATTCATTTAATTAAATATTTCACCTCAAGTAATAATATTAATCATGCACGAAGAGCAGAAGGTCAGAATTACAGATGAAGTTCAAAAAGTAATCTATTTTCAAGAACTAGAGTTTAACTCGGCATTGTTATAAGTCATGCAAAAGTATTAAAAACAACGAGTGCTATGAAACTTGCTATCAAAAATATATCAAAACTGTGGCCACTGTCAATGAGAGTATCAAGAAGCTAGCATATTAAAAACATTCTCTTTTCGGATATAAAGGATACCCTTAACCTTCCATTGAGGCTAATTATTTGTATGATGAATAGCTTTTATTTAATTTCAGCAAAGCACCTTTTGCCTATAATCGAGATTATGCAGCTTGATTTAAGTTCCTTTAATTGAACAACTCCATTTCAGTTTGTATTATAATCTTCGGATTAATTAAATATAATGAAGAGGAAATATCATATTGGGGTTGGGGTTGGG